>Ga0222429_100251_pt1 | contig 64773 bp, 51 predicted proteins | sample 1B50Ametagenome_FD_182475 | JGI IMG/M metagenome (GOLD analysis project Ga0222429, IMG submission 182475) | Enriched microbial communities from leaf-cutter ant dump, University of Wisconsin, Madison, United States - 1B50A (version 2) | ecosystem: Environmental > Terrestrial > Nest > Insects nest...
TGCCACTGTCACCCTGAGCTTGTCGAAGGGCGCTTGAAGTAATGTTATCAGATAACTTTTTTTGATTAATAAGTTTATTATCCGCCCTTCGACAAGCTCAGGGTGACAGTGGCACCGTATGCGTAACCACTGTCTCCCTGAGCCTGTCAAAAGGCACACAAATTAATATTTTCAGATTCCTTCCCCTTCTTCGTTATTAATAAAAAGCATTGACTTTGAAAAAAGGACTTATGAAGAAAATACTGGTTACACTTATCCCTCTCTCGCTGATTCTGGCGCTGAATACTGATTTTTACCGGGTCAAAGAATACGCAAAACACGGCTTTTCTCCGGTAAATCATTTTGAAGAGTCAGTGATTCAGGATAAAAATGAGGTGATCCTGGGTTTTTGGGACAGCCCGGAGCGGATCCTGGTGGCGCGTAAGTTCAAGAAGGGGTATTTCCTGGTTCAGCGTGATCCGGCGGCTACGTATATGGTGCCCCGGGGAAAAAACCTGCTGAATGATCCGCGTACGGTGATTCAGAATAAAAGCTTTTCATTAACGCAGCTGAAAAGTGATAACAGCGATCTGGGCGGGTTGTTTGCTCCTGCTAACTTTCCTTCGGCCGAGATGCCCGCGCTGGGCTACCGTCAAAATGAGCAGGGTGAGTGGATAAAAGGGCAGGCGGTGAAAGAGACTACCGTAACCGTGGGAATTAACGGAGTTATGCATTATGAGCTTCCCAAAGGAAATAATATGACCAACTGGGAGCAGTTTCCGGATCTGAGCGTGCCGCAGGGCATCACCCATGTAGGCGGCTACGGATTTCCTTTGTATAAAAATGAAAAACTAAAGAACGGTAAAATTAACCTGCTGTCTAAAGGGTTTACTAACCTGGTAAACCTGAACGCCCTGCCCCGCACGGTCTGGGAAGGGAAAAACAGCTACTATTTTAACCAGCTGTACTACCTGCTGAAAGTGGCGGCCCGGAATATGGTGAAAGAGGGCAAAACCGGCGGGAAATATGGTGATATTGCCGCTATAGCCCGCCTGGAGAACGATAATACCAATATTCCGTATCACAGCGTTACAATAGAAGGCGCCAAAGAGCTGGGGCGTCACCTCTTTATTACCGCCTGCTGCGGAAACAGCATTGATGATCAGCGGTATAACATTCCCCAGAATGAGAGTGTGATTATGCTGGATGAGGAAAGCATGACCCAATACAGCTGGCCGGGAGGCGACAGCTACGCTTTTCTGGGCTACCTGAACCAGGGCATGATGGAAGCTGCGGGGCCGCGTTACCGCATTTTCTGGTATGCGCAGCCGGTACAGAAATGGTCGTTTGCACATGCACTGCGGGGTGTTTCCCACCTGACCGAAAGAGACATTGAAGGAGCTTTTAATGAGCAGAATATCCTGATGAATACCGCCGGCTGGAAAAGCAGCAGCTGGTATGTGGATGCCTCCGGCGCTTACTCTAAAGTGCCGTTTCTGAGCCAGGCCGATATCTATGAGAAGGTTAACGGGAAATTTGTTACCGATAAAACCGGGAAAAGAAAATTCCGGAACGAAAACTTCAATCTGAAAATCTATAACCGGAACACGCCCGTGCTGGCCACCCCTCATGAAAACATCCGGTATGCCCTTAATAACAGTAAAACAGGGGAACAACTGTTTGGCAGGCAATATGTAGATCTCAGCAAAGACGGCTCTGCTACCATTAAGAAAGAATACGCGCGGAAAGGCTTTAACTGGAATGAAAACGGGATTTCCAGGCCTTACCCCTGGTATTGGGAGCCCGAAACGGGCATGTGGGTAGAAGGTATTTACCGCCGGGCAGATGGCATTATGGCCGATCTGCTGATGCTGGCCCGCCTGGAAAAAGGGAAGTGGGATATTTCAAAAGCAAACGTAAAATATAAGCTTTACGGCGAGCACCGCCCGCAGACCGAGCCCTGGACCTTCGGCGGAAACTCGGTAGACGTTAGGGAAGTAGGAGAGAGCCAGATATTTTACGATACCTTTATGCTGCTGCTGTCAGGGGGGCAGGCGCTGTCTTCATGGGACGACGGCTTCTTCCGCACCGAACTACCGGAAAAAGGGCAGCCCCTGTACGGGAAAGACGACTATTGGGGCAGGTACCATTCCAGGCTGGCCGCCGTGCAAACCGTACTGAAGCCTTTGGAAGGAAGCAAAAGTACCGACTGGACCTACGTTCATTTCTATTACCCGTTCTGGGGGCAGAAAAATTCTGAGGTAATTTCTTCGGGTATTTATTTCAAAGGAAAACTCTATGTGTTCTTCCTCAACCCCACCCTGGAAAACAAAGAGACGCAGGAGCTGACGTTGAGGGCCGGGAACAAAACCCATCGCATAACGCTCACCGGGCACGAAGTGTATTATAAGGTTTTAGACGTTCCCACGGGCCAGAATCCCCTGGATTTTAAACTGGATTATACCACCATTTACGGCCGGAAAGTAAAGGTGAACGGCCGGGTGACCCATAAAATTTCGGAGCATTACGAGTAGTGCGATTTACTATCCGGCCCTGTTTAATACTTTTCGTATTTATTATCCCGGAATACTTTTTTTACCGCTTCCAGGTATTCAAAACCATGCAACATATCGGGTAAAAGGTAGCTGCCTTCCACCCATTCGTTCCATGCATTGATGGTAATCAGTTTAGGCTGTCCGGGGTGCTTGTCGGCATATTCTTTCGCTTTAGATAATAAGGTGGCAAAACTTTCGGGGGTATTATGGTAGTGTACCACGTCTTTCATCCCATAGGCAGGAAAACGGGGGGTATCGTCCCAGCCCACAGATACACAGGGGAAGAAAGGCACCTTCATGGCCTGTTCCCACCGTTCCCGTATTTTGATGGAATTGGTGCCGTACGTGATATAATCCTCCACACGCCCTCCCATGTTATAGAAAGTAGCGCTGTTGAAGCCCAGCTTTTCAATCCGGTCTGAAATCTGTTTTCCCTGCTCTTCTGAGAGAAGCCATCCGCCGCCGTAGATCTGCTGCAGGTGCAATCCGGGGAAACCGGCTTTCTTTACTTCCGCCCTGAAATAATCCAGCGCCTTCCGGGTCTCTTCCTCACTGTTATTAAAGCTCTGCATCAGCTTTTCCTGGCTGAAAATGGCAAATACAGGTTCACCGTTGATCTTGAAATAATTGGGCTTTTTAAAGTACTGGTTGATGACCCGGTCTACAATAATTTTGAAGTTTTCCCAATCCACTTTGGCATCCCACAAGAGGGAGGTATCGTCGCCGTATTTGTGGTAATTCCAGTAATTCTTTTTTACATCGTGGTTGGCCCACATGACGTAAAACTGCATTTTTTCGTTGTTTTTAGCGCCGAGGAAGCCGTCATTTAAAGCACTTTCCAGGTACGGGCCCTCGTCATACCAGTACCAGTCGTAGATAAATACGTTTACGCCGTGGTCAGTGGCTGCATCAATCCATTTTTCCACCACCTTCGGGTCATTGTCCATTTCGTAGCCCCATAACGGCTGTTTGGGTTGATAATGCCCTTCAAAGCGGGGATTCCCTTTTTTGATCACTTCCCATTCTCCGATTCCTTCCGGCCAGAGCAGTTTTTGCGCCAGGGGATCGTTATGGCAGGAGGGCCACACATAAGCGGCCACATGGTAGTCGTTTTTCTTTAGTGCCGGCTGCTGTGAAAAACAGGCCGTATGAACAGGTATTATGAAGAGCATTACATGAAAAACCCGGGATAGTAAGGTGTATTTATTCATATATTTAGATAGAATTGCCACACCAATATAGGGATTATTTATGGATAGTTGAGCATTAACGGGTTAATTATGACCGACTAACAACCCTTTGAAAAAATCAATTTGCTCATCTACCACTTTTCGTATATTTTCTCCGATAAAGCCATCGGTTCTCCCCACGTTGATCACGATAAACTGGGGCACTGATTTAGGCAGATTCCGGTTGTAGTAGGAGGGGTTGGGCATAACAGGCACTATCATGGCCGGATCGTTCAGGGTAGTAAACAGGTACCGGCTGTACAGGTACTTTTTTGTTACGGGGTCGTTAACCGTTCCGCTGCTGACCACGGCCATTTCATTGAGCCAGATTTCCCCTTTTTTCAAATCCTCCCGGTAGGCCTCGAGGGGATTTTCGTACATGGCCAGGCTGTTTTTCCGGCCTTCCAGCAGCTTTTCTCTATGTTCCGGAAATGCATCGAACTGCTCTTTCCATCCTTTGGAAGAATAAAACGCATGGAGCTCTTTTAGTTTGGCTTCGCAGATGGCCACCTGTTTTTTCAGAAATTCTTTACGGTTCACATAGCGGTAGGGCAGTTGGCCTTCGCGGGTGATCCACACATAATAGTCGTTTCCACTCTCCACGCTATGGTACCCTTTGGAAAGATCGGGTAGTTTTCCACCCTGGCATTCTTTGGATGAGAGGGAATAAAAACCACAGGAATTCAGGGCTTCCGAACTCACTTCACCCGATTCATTGTAGATAGGAATTTCACTGAATTTTACCATTAATGAGCCATCCGGATTGATATGTACCGACGAGCTTACGCCTTCACTGTTCCTCGTCCTTTTGCCATTGATGCATAGAAATCTGAAATTACTGATGGTGTAAATATACCAGTTACCAGAGTCACTGTGCGGGCTAAAATGGGTCAGGTAGTTATATACATCCACGCCCATGGGTTGATATTCCTGCTGAAACATTTTCCCGATCCGGTTGAATACATTCTTCGCACCGGCAGCATCTGCTGCTGCCGGCCGGGGAGAATAAGAATGTACCTCATCGCCGGGTTGGGGCAGCCACTTGCCCGGCAGGGTTTTCAATTGTTCCTGGTCGCAGTCCTGTGCGGAAGCCGCGCCACGGCACAGGAGAAACAGGAAAATGGTCAGCTTTTTCATAATCGTTTTCTGTTATGTTATAATACAAAATCGAGTGGTAGCGAAAATTCCAGTGAAAACGGAATGGATTTTGTCTTACATTCCAGACCGTCGTTCTGATATAACGTGCCCGATATTGATCCCGTTACAGTAGCACCCATCTCCTTTTTGTGTTCATTTAAGGTTATCGTTGTTGGTGTGCATATGTAGTGTTCTGCTGAGCAAACTCCGGAAGGGCCACGTTTTAAATCCTCATTCCTGGCCACATAAGCAAATTTCATTGCGCCGGACTTAACCTGCTCAAACCAGACAAAATGGATTCCGTAGTCTACAGAACGCCCATGAATGCACTCGAAGCTAAACGAGCCGCCATTCCCGACTCTAAGATCAATCTGCAGTGCATGATCCAGCGCATTACCCAGTACCTGTTGTGATCGGAAAAACATCTCGCCGCCACTATATCCTATACTTGCTGTACCCTCTCCCTCAGGTTCATTACCTGGCCTGAATTCAGTGCCACTGTAATACTTAAGCTCTTGTCCGTCTATGGAGAGTTTGGCATAATACTGCCGGTCGGTGATAGTAATGGGCGTATTAATGGTGATGGTAGTAGGAGCCTTGCCGTCTTTATGCCCTGCCTCTACGGTCATGGTCACCGATACGTTATCGGGGTTGGGTTTTTTACCGGGTGCGGTATAGGTGGCCTCAATTCCATCTGCATTCAATTTGCCTTTACTACCGGATACCGGGGCTTTGGAGCCATCAAGCCGCCATTCTTTAAAATTGAGCCGCTCATACCGGTTCAGTCGCTGCATGATACGGCCCGCCTCATTCAGGGGTACCAGGTCGTCGTCATACAGGCTTCCGTGGTCAATGGGCGCGAGGGGTACCAGGTCATCATCGAGATCCTTCCAGTACAGAAAACCCGTCAGCATAATATCTACCGAATTGCCTGTTTTCACGACGCTGGAGGAAGGTTTCAGTGCAAGGTTTATCATCTTACCCAGGGCCCAGTCACTGAAATGGGTGGTCTCGGTGCTCACCGTACGGGCCGAAGCATCCGGTTCACTCCGCAGGTCACCCGCCCAGGTACCGTCGGCCTTTTGGGTGGTGATCCATAGAAATTCCGCGGCTGATCCCTTCAGCATGGCATTATCATAACTGAAGGTCAGCCGGACGGGCTTATCAAACGTAACGCCTTCAGGTGTAAGGCGGTAGCCGTTTCCCAGTCCTAAGGGACAGTGATTAGAGATGGGCTCAATGCCTACCGTCACCGTGCTGCTCAGGGCGCCGGATGGGATGCTGACCGTCATACGGCCGTCTTCCGAGCGCAGTTCACCGCCCGCCGGCCCGATCCGGGCCATGCGGGGAGCGCCCCGGGAGGTGCCTTTCTGCGTTACCGCCGGTTTCAGGTTGGAAAAATCGGGGAATTGACGGTCCACGTCATTCTTGTCACAACCTGTTGCGACGCCGACCAGAATAAAATAGAATAGCTTTTTCATGATTTTCTTTTAATCATAGGGCGGATTACAATCGGATTGCCCCACGGGTTGAATACAAATACCCAGAGTTACCGTACCCTGGAACTACACACTCGGACCATTTTTTATGATCAAATCGTTATACAAATTTCCGGCACCTCATCTGGCTTTCCTATACCTGAAAATCAGGATTTTTGAAGGTAAAAAATCCTTAAAAAAGGGGATAGCGCAGCAAGAAAATAATACGTTCTTTTGTAACTTTAAATGAAATAAGACTGTATGCATGAAGAAATGGACGATGATATTGTTGCTGTGTGCAGGATATGCTTTTGCACAAGATCAAGCCGTTGACAGCCTGCAAAGGCAATTACTACGATCCGGGAGGGAGGATATCAATACCGTTTCCTTATATTACGCCTATGGCCAGGCCATTGAAGACGAGCAGCCGGATTCAGCCGTTTATTACTATAAAAAGGCAAAACAGCTTTCCGAGGCCCTGGGCTATAAAAAGGGGGTAGCAGCCTTCGCCGGTAACTATATCATGGTACTGAACCGGCGAGGGCAATATCGCGAGGCACTGGCGGTAACCGAGGAAGCTCTGGAACTGTATAAGGAGCTGGGTGACGACTACGATCTGGCCACCGCCTATATGAATATAGGACATGAGTGGCATTATCTGTCTGATTATGCCCAGGCCGCAGAATATTATTTACAGTCAAAGAAGCACGCTGAAAAAATCAACCACAGAAGTACATTACGACGGATCAACAATAATCTGGCATCCGTTTTCCTGGATTTGAAAGATTATGAAAAAGGCGGGCAATATGCCAAAGAAGCCCTGGAAATAGCCAAAGAGCTGAAAAGTGATTTTGCCGTGGCTTCATCGGAATTCAACCTGGCCAGCGCTTATATGCAATTGAAGCAACCTGAAAAAGCTTTGGAGCTATATGAAGATATTGAGCGTATAGGGCACAAAATAAACGATTATACCTTGCTGTTGGATGCCATGCTGGGGAAGGGCGATGCTTATGCGGCAATGAATAATATACCCCGGGCAAAATTGCACTTTGAAGAAACCATTGCATTCTCCAAAGAAAAACAAGCACCGGAGTATGAAATGTATGCCTATATGGGCCTGGCCGACCAGCTGCTAAAAGTAAAAGACCGGGCAGCTGGAAATTATATTCAGCAGGGTATTGCTATTGCACAAAAACAAGGATCAGCACTTGAATTGAAGGAGCTATATCTGAAAGCCTCCTTATTTAGTGAATCACAGGGCAACCTTCGCGAGGCGTTGCACTACAGGAAAGAATTCGAGATGCTGAACGATTCAGTTGCCGGTGATAAAAGTAAAACGGCGGTAGCTAACCTGGAGGCAAAATACAGGTTTGAAAAAAAAGAAGCGCAGATACAGCTACAGGAGGCGAAGCTAAAAGAAAAAAGTACATGGAATTACATCCTTACTGGCGGAGCGGCAGCAATGCTTCTCATATTACTGCTGAGCTACCGCAACTATAAACACCGCCGGCGATTACAGCAGGCAAGAATAGATGAGCTGGAAACCGAAAAACAGCTGGCCGCTACCGAAGCCATCCTCAAAGGCGAAGAGCAGGAGCGTACCCGCCTGGCCAAAGACCTGCACGACGGCCTGGGAGGTATGCTCAGCGGCATTAAATACTCATTTCAGAATATGAAAGAAAACCTGATTCTTACCCCGGAAAATGCGCAGGCATTTGAACGAAGCATTGATATGCTCGACAGCTCGATCCGGGAAATGCGGCGCGTGGCGCACAACATGATGCCTGAAATACTGGTGCGCTATGGCCTGGACGTGGCCCTGAAGGAGTTTTGCGACGAGGTAGACCGTAGCGGAGCCGTTAAAACCCGTTACCAGTCGATCGGTATGGAAAATGTAGCTGTTGAACAATCAGCTGCCGTGGGGATGTATCGCATCGTGCAGGAACTGGTGAACAATGCGCTCAAACATGCAGATGCCCGGCAGCTAGTGGTACAGGTGCATGCCTCTGCAGAGGAAAGGTTACTGACCATTACGGTGGAAGACGACGGAAAAGGCTTTGATATCGCCTTAGTGAAACAGCGGATGGGTATGGGGTGGAGCAATATTCAGAACCGGGTGGACTTCCTGAAAGGCAGATGGGATCTGCAGACTGCGCCGGGGGAAGGCACCTCTGTTTTGATCGAAATAAATATAGGATGAAGACAAAACTGTTTATCGTAGACGATCATTACATGGTCATTGAGGGCATCCGTTCCCTGCTGCAAAATGCATCGGGCATAGAATGGATGGGGCATGCTACCGATGCCGGATCCTGTCTCAGCTTCCTGGAAAGAGAACAACCCGATGTGCTATTGATGGATGTCAGCCTTCCCGACAGGAACGGTACAGAGCTGTGTAAGGAGGTAAAACAAAAGTATCCCCGTATACGTGTTCTGGGGCTTAGTACCTTTAACCAGCAGGCGGTGATCCGGAATATGATGGACAACGGCGCATCGGGCTATGTATTGAAAAATGCCACAAAAGAAGAATTGCTACAGGCCATTACCACGGTAGCCATGGGCAGAAGCTATCTCAGCTTTGAGGCCCTGCTTTCGCTGCGGGAGACCGCCAATGAGGTTCCCCTTATCACCCGTCGCGAGAAAGAAGTGCTGCAGCTCATTGCCGAAGGCCTCACCAACGCCGAGATAGCCGAAAAGCTTTTTGTCAGCGTTCTTACGGTAAATTCCCATCGTAAAAGCCTTATTGAAAAATTTGATGCGGCTAACACGGCCGTGCTGATTGGCAAGGCCATAAAAGGTGGTTTTTTATAATACCGGCACAGATTTTTTTGTGCCCTTTGTGCCTTTCACTTTGTGTTCTTTGTGCAATTTTTAGAATTATTTTCACAAAGAACACCAAGTTGTTTTCACAAAGAACACGATTAGGTGGATTAGAAATGAAAAAGGCCTTTGGAACAAATTCCTAAGGCCTTTTGATGTAGCGGGGAGCAGGATCGAACTGCCGACCTCAGGGTTATGAATCCTGCGCTCTAACCATCTGAGCTACCCCGCCGTGTTTTGGAGGTGCAAAAATATAAAACTTTCTTAAATACCACAAGAAAAATGAAATTGTTAGACAAAACTTCAAAAAAAACTTGATAAAATACCTGCGAATTAAGATATTGTAAAAAAAAGGACCTATATGGCTAAATTTAAATATACCCAGGAATTCCCTTTTCGTGCTTCTCCCAAGGTATTGTATAACTATATCAGTACCCCGGGAGGGCTTCAGCAGTGGTTTGCGGAAAGCGTTACGCTGAATTCAGATAACCGGTTTGTTTTTAACTGGGACGGAAAAGACCATGTGGCCGACCTGACTTCTTCGCGGCTCAATAAGTCCAGCCGTTTTGATTTTACAGGAGAAGATACGGGTAATTTCCTTGAATTTAAGTTTGTCACCAGTGAGCTGGATAACTCTACTTACCTTAAGATTACCGACAATTCGGATAACGATGATGTGGATGACCTGGAATCCATGTGGAATGAGTTAATTTCTCATCTGAAAGAAATTGTAGGGGGCTGATTTTGAAATCGACAAAAAGATTTTGACTTTTGCAGTTTCTTAGGGCCGGCAGACTCAGCTGTTCCGGGGAGTTAATGTGTGTAAGGATGAAAAAAATAGACAAGCTTTTTGTCAAATCATATATCGGGCCTTTTGTTCTCACTACCGCCATTGTAGTATTTATCTTCCTGATGCGTTTCCTGATGATTTATTTCAATGATTTTATCGGGAAAGGACTTGATGGAGTTGTTTTTACGAAACTTTTCTTCTACTTTACTTTGATGATGCTGCCCATGTCGCTGCCGCTGGCCACTCTTCTGGCCACGCTGATGTGCTTCGGGAACCTGGGGGAGCGTTCAGAGCTGACGGCCATGAAATCAGCGGGTATTCCGCTCACCCGGCTGATTATGCCCACGTTTATTCTTTCGGCATTTGTATCTGTTTTTTCCATTATATATAATAATTACGTAAATCCCTGGGCTAACCTGAAGGGCTGGTCGCTGCTCTACGATGTAAAGAGCACAAAACCGGCGTTAAATATCCAGGAAGGTATCTTTTATAACCAGATCAGCAACTACCGGATCAAGGTGGAAGAGAAGATGCCGGACGGGGAAACCCTGAAAAACATCATTGTTTATGACCATAACGGGGGTAGCGGCAATAAAAACGTGACCATTGCCGACTCCGGCCGGATGTATACCATTAATATGGAAAGCCAGCTGGTCTTTGAGCTGTATAACGGGGTGAATTACAGTGAGGGAGCCAATTATAATAACAGTACCCAGCTCACCCGCTATACTTTCGGGAAAAACAGGATGGTGTTTGCGCTTAAAGGCTTTGGTATGAACCGCACGAATGAGGAGGATTTTACCTATCATGAATATATGAAGAATATTCCTGAGCTGAATCAGAAAATCGACTCCCTGAACCGGGTGGTGGAGGATAAAATGAAGGAGCAGGCCCTGTCTTATAAACGCCTGGAAATCTATTCTTTCCCTGATTTATTTGCAGATACCACTAAAAAAGTAGCCATAACAGGAGGGAAGTGGGCTGATTCCCTGCTGGCTGTTGCAGAAAAGAATACGGCAGCGCAGGAACTGAATTCGGCTGCCCGCAGCAAGATAGAAAGCCAGAAGTCGCAGGTGACCGGTGACCTGAGCTACCTGGTGAGCATGGGAAAATCTATCTGGGCGGCAGACCTGGAGCGCTGGAACAAGGTCTCCACGGCTTTCTCCTGCCTGGCCATGTTCCTGATAGGAGCGGCCCTGGGCTCTATTATTAAAAGAGGAGGCTTCGGTATGCCGGTGCTCGTTTCCATTGCCTTCTTTATTTTATATTACCTGATGCAGCAGATGGGAAATAAATATGCCAAAGAGGGGCTCATTCCTTCTATTGTGGGGGCGTGGATACCGTTTACCATTCTGTTCCTGATTGGGGTATTGCTGATGCGGAGGGCACGGAATTTTTGATGGGGGGCGGGATTCCCGGGCTGCGTCCAGGGGCTGAGGTATATACCCGGTGGGTTTTCCCCCGGACTGCGTCCAGGGGTTGATGGAGTGATGCCCCTACGGGGCGGGCGGTAAAAGTTCTGTTACTCTTTACTCGGAACTAACATAAAAACTTTCCGTTTGAGTAGGCTGAACTAACAATATTTCCGTATCTTTGCACCTGTTTTATTTTTTATCATTTAATCTAGGTTAATATCAATGTATTTAACTCCGGAAAAGAAGGAAGAGATCTTCGCTTCGAAGGGCTTCCAGAAAAAAGCAACTGATACCGGTTCACCCGAGTCTCAGATTGCATTATTTACTTATAGAATTGCTCACCTTACCGAGCATTTGAAAGTTAACAAGCATGATTATTCTACCCGTTCAGGCCTTCTGAAACTGGTAGGTAAGCGTCGTAGGCTGCTTGATTATTTACAGGTAGTAGATATCAACCGTTACAGAGCTATCATTGCTGAACTTGGTATTCGTAAATAAGCCAATATCGGGAATCCGGACCACCGGGTTCCCTTTTTCATTGCATTTTATCCCCGCGGAAATAAAGGATTAATCGTTGTATCGAAAGCGGAAAATACAACACATAAAATTATCTTCAATGTTTAATATTGTAAATCAGACCATCCAGATGCCGGATGGTTCCATCATTACCCTCGAAACCGGGAAATTAGCAAGACAGGCGGACGGTTCAGTGGTATTAAGAACTGGCAACCTCGTGATGTTAGCCACGGTATGTGCTGCCAAAACGCACAAGGAAGGCACCGACTTCCTGCCCCTGTCCGTAGATTACCAGGAAAAATTTGCTTCCAACGGAAAAATTCCGGGCTCTTTCCAGCGCCGGGAAGGTAAATTATCTGATAACGAAGTACTGATCTCCCGCCTGATTGACCGGGCACTGCGCCCTATCTTCCCTGAAGATTTTCATGCGGAGGTTCAGGTAATGGTGACCCTGCACTCGGCTGATGAGAACATCAAGCCCGATGCGCTGGCAGCTCTGGCAGCTTCTGCAGCCATTATGGTGTCTGATATTCCGTTTAACGGCCCTATCTCAGAAGTGAGAGTTGCCAAAATTAACGGTGAATACGTGGTGAACCCGCCGCTGAAGGCGATTGAGACGGCAGATCTGGACCTGATGGTGGCCGGTACGGCTGACAGCATCATTATGGTGGAAGGAGAGGCCAATGAAGTTTCTGAACTGGAAATGGTAGAAGCCCTGCGGGTAGCCCATGAAGCCATCCAAACCCAGGTGGCCGCTCAGAAAGAGCTGGAAGCCAAGGTAGGCAGCACCACCAAAAGAGAATACAACCACGAAGTGCACGACGAGGCCCTGAGAGAAAAAATGTACAGCGAGCTTTTTGATAAAGTGTATGCCGTATGTATGGAAGGCAGCTCGAACAAGCACCACAGAAGCGACAGCTTCGATAAAATACTGGCTGACTTTATAGAAGCCCGGCCGGAAGAAGAGAGAGAAAACCCCTTGTTTAAAGTTTATTTCGGGGACATCACCTACGATGCTTCCCGTAAAATGGTGCTGGAAGAAAGCAAGCGCCTTGACGGACGCAGCCTGACGGAGATTCGTCCGATCAGCGTGGAAGTAGACTATCTGCCTACGGCACACGGTTCTGCGCTCTTTACCCGTGGTGAAACCCAGTCGCTCTCTACCACTACCTTAGGTACCAAGCTCGATGAGCAGATTGTGGACCTCCCAATGGTAAAAGGCTACTCCAAATTCTTCCTTCACTATAACTTCCCTGGTTTTTCTACCGGTGAGGTAAGACCTAACCGGGGGGTGGGCAGACGTGAAGTAGGCCATGGTAACCTGGCACAGCGTTCCCTGGCTAAAGTGATGCCTTCAGGGGATGATAACCCTTATACTATCCGTATTGTAAGTGATATCCTGGAATCCAACGGTTCGTCATCTATGGCTACTGTATGCGCGGGATGTCTTTCACTGATGGATGCCGGGGTGCCTATCAAAGCGCCGGTTTCAGGGATTGCGATGGGACTGATCACCGATCAGCAGACCGGTAAATGGGCGGTTCTTTCGGATATCCTGGGCGACGAAGATCACCTGGGCGATATGGACTTTAAAGTAACCGGTACAGCCAAAGGAATCGTAGCCTGCCAGATGGATATTAAGATCGGCGGACTTTCTTTCGATATCATTGAGAAAGCCCTGAACCAGGCCAAAGACGGACGTCTGCACATCCTGGGCAAAATGACCGAAGTGCTGGCTACGTCGAAACCGGATCTTAAACCGCATGCGCCTCGTGCCTTTACCATCGTGATCGATCGTGAGCTGATCGGAGCGGTAATCGGACCTGGTGGTAAAGTGGTACAGGAAATTCAGCGTGAATCAGGTGCTACCGTTAATATCGAAGAAAAAGATAACAAAGGATACGTATCTATCTTTGCCACCAACGGTGACAGCATGGATATCGCGAAAAGACGGATCGATGCTATCGTGAAGCAGCCTGAAGTAGGCGAAATTTACGAAGCGGTAGTGAAATCTATCCAGCCGTTCGGTGCATTCCTGGAGTTCTTACCCGGAAAAGAAGGTTTACTGCATATCTCGGAAATCAGCTGGGAGCGTCTGCCGAATATGGACGGCGTGCTGAAAGAAGGAGATCAGCTGCAGATTAAATTAACAGAAATAGACAAAAAGACAGGGAAATATCGTTTATCAAGGAAAGTTTTACTGGCCCGTCCTCCACGGGAAGAAAAACCGGCCGTTGATAACAAAACGGTGAACAATAATTAATTTTTAATTGTTCATATTTTTAGGTTCCTATTAATTACTTTTTGATAACTGACATCGAATGAGACAACTTAAGATCAGTAAACAGATTACCAACAGGGAGAGCCAGTCGCTCGACAAGTACCTTCAGGAGATTGGGAAAGTAGACCTGCTGACCCCGGATGAAGAGGTAATACTGGCTCAGAAAATCCGCGACGGAGACCAGCTTTCGCTGGAAAGGCTGACCAAAGCCAACCTGCGTTTCGTAGTATCTGTAGCCAAGCAATACCAGAATCAGGGACTTTCACTGGGTGACCTTATTAACGAAGGTAACCTGGGGTTGATAAAAGCAGCTCAGCGGTTTGACGAAACCCGTGGTTTTAAGTTTATTTCTTATGCGGTATGGTGGATTCGTCAGAGTATTCTTCAGGCCCTGGCCGAGCAGTCGCGTATTGTGCGGCTTCCGCTTAACCGGGTGGGTTCACTGAACAAAATCTCTAAAACCTTCTCCGAGCTGGAGCAGCGTTTTGAGCGGGAACCGTCACCGGAAGAACTGGCCGAAGTATTGGAAATCTCTGCCAATGAGGTGGTGGATACCATGAAAATCTCCGGCCGGCACGTATCGGTAGACGCTCCGTTTGTACAGGGAGAAGAAAACAGCCTCCTGGATGTACTGGAAAATGATACCGAGATTCGCCCTGACCAGGAGCTGATGAACGACTCGCTGCGCCGCGAGGTGCTCCGGGCCCTGTCTACGCTTACCCAGCGGGAAGCAGAAGTGATCATGTTCTACTTCGGGTTAAACGGAGAGCAGGCCATGACACTGGAAGAGATAGGCGAGAAGTTTAACCTCACCCGTGAAAGGGTAAGGCAGATCAAGGAAAAAGCCATCCGCCGCCTGAGGCAAACCTCACGAAGTAAAGCTTTGAAAGCATACTTAGGATAACAAAAAGGAGGTTCTGCAAAGAACCTCCTTTTATTTTCGGGTCTTTTCTTGCGTAGAGACGCGTTTTGAAGCAAATTTGCAGGCGGATATATGGCGAAGAAAACAGGGATTTTCAGTTATAGTAAGGGAAGTGGCAAAACCACTACCTGTGCATATCTGGCTGCAGCGCTGACCACTTTACATCAAAAAGTGGTATGTGTGGACCTGGAGGGTAACCTGGAAAAATACCTGGGCCGGACAGGCGAAAACATAGAAGTAGCCGGGCTGAGCTGGAAGTATCGCCGATGGAACGGACAGGGGGAATGGCCGGCTGATGAAGCCGATTACATCCTGGTGGATGTTCCTTCGTCTCCTTCCCCGGAGCAGGAAGCCGTGCTCCGGCAGCTGGATTCCGTGCTGATTCCGGTAGAAGCAGAATACTACGGGTTGGAAGAACTGAGCAAAACCCTGCAGAAGGTTTCGGAATATGAGTCCCTGCTGATAGAGGGCATCGTTCTGACCAAAAGCGATCCCAACAGCAGCACTCCCGGGAAAATAGAAGAGAAGCTGAAAGAATATTTTTCTTTTTTTGTGTTAAATACAAAAATTTCAAGAAATTATTACTTATCTCTTCCCGCATTTTCCTTAACCGATCTGAATGAAAAGGGATGGCACAGCGGGTTTATAGATTATTTGAAACTGGCAAATGAATTAATAGAGCATGAATGTTAAAAGAAAAATGGGTTTGGGGAAGGGGTTAAGCTCTCTCTTGTCGGATACACCGGTAGAAACCGAAGTAGTGCAGGAAGAGGCCGACTCTTTTGAATTGCCTGTTGATGCCATAGAAACCAATCCTTACCAGCCCCGTACGCAGTTTGACGATACCGCACTGGATGAGCTGAAAGAATCTATCCGTGTACAGGGGGTGATACAGCCCATTGCGGTCAGGAAGTCAGGAGGGAAATATCAGCTCATTTCAGGGGAAAGACGGCTGAAAGCATCGCGTTTAGCCGGTTTAAAGACTATTCCTGCCTACATCCGCGAAGCTTCAGACAGCCAGATGCTGGAGCTGGGGCTGATTGAGAATGTGCAGCGGGAGAACCTGAACCCCATGGAAATAGCCATGGCCTACAAGCGGCTGATAGACGAGTGCCGGCTGAAGCAGGAGGAACTGGCCGGCCGGGTAGGCAAAGACCGCACCACGGTGAATAATTACCTCCGGCTGCTTTCGCTTCCGGAGATCGTGCAGGAAGGGCTGGCTGCCCGTAAGCTGAGCATGGGCCATGCCCGCGCGCTGCTGGGCGTGGAAAACCCCGACCGGCTGATAAAGCTGTATGAAGAAGTGGTGAGCCGGGAGCTGTCGGTGCGTAAAGTGGAAGAAATGGTCAAAAGCCTGAATGCCGAAACCCGCCAGGGAGTAGCCCGGAAAGCTTCATCCTCCGCGGCGCCGAAACAAACGCTCGATCATTATCAGCAGCACCTGGGGGAGGTATTTGGCCGTAAGGTGATTGTTCAGGCCGATGCGGCCCACCGGGGTGAAATAAAAATCCCGTATACTTCCAGGACAGAACTCGATGAGATCATGGATAAGCTAAAGAACTGAATTTGAAAAGGCTGTTATTAGTGATTATCCCGGCTTTTTTATCGCTGTGCAGCTATGCACAGACCGATAGCCTTGTGGTGGTAGGCGACAGCCTTTTGCTTCAGGATATGAAGGTGCCTTTTGATACCACACGGGGAGAACGCCTGAAGAAGGTATCAAAAAACCTGGTTACTACTACCCGCCTGTTTTTCGGGATTGATTCCCTGACACCGCGTACCCGCCCCCGCATTATTTTCCAGCGATCCATGCTGATTCCCGGCTGGGGACAGCTCATGAATAAGGATTACTGGAAGCTGCCGATAGTTTACGGCGCTGCTGCCGGTGGTATCATTGCCATTAATAAGAATAACGAACGCTACAATTATTACCTGCAACATGTAGAGATTCTGCAGGAAAATAACCAGGCGTCTATGCCTCCGCTGGATAACCCCGGCGGAATTTCCATTTCCAAAGAAACCTACGCCCGCGCAGCCTCTGCCTTTAAGCGGTACCGCGACCTGAGCATTATTGGTTTTGCCCTGGGGTGGACGCTCTTTGCCGTAGAAGCCAATGTAACGGCCCATTTAAAAAACTTTGATATTTCAGACGATATCAGCCTGCGCTGGCGCCCCACCATCATTCCCGGTGGCGGAACCTACGCGGCAGGCGTACAGGTAAGCCTGAATTTTAAATAAAGCGCCGGGGGATTAAATACCCGGGCGCCGTAAACAAAATTGTAAATTGTATACCATATGAAAATAGCTCTTCTTGGATATGGAAAAATGGGGAAAGCCATAGAGGCCATTGCCCTGGAACGCGGACACGAGGTGGTTTTCCGGGTGGATGTCAGCAATGCGGAAGACAGGGAGAAGCTCTCGCCAAGGAACACCGATGTGGTGATTGAATTCAGCTCACCGCATTCGGCTGCAGATAACCTTCGTTTCTGCATGGAGAGAGGACTTAAAGTGATCTGTGGCACCACGGGCTGGTTACAGCATAAAAACGCCATAGAAGACCTTTGCAGGGCCAATAAGGCCGCATTTTTCTATACATCCAACTACAGCATAGGGGTAAACCTGTTTTTTCACCTGAACAAGGTGCTGGCCCGCCTCATGGCACCCCAAAAGCAATACGCGGTATACACTTCTGAAATTCATCATACCGAGAAGCTGGATGCCCCCAGCGGTACAGCCATTACCCTGGCCGAAGGCATCATTGAGAATCATCCGGATAAAAGCTCCTGGGTAAATAACATCCTGGCGAAACCGGAGGAAGTGCCCATCTGGTCATCCCGGGAAGGAAAAGTACCCGGAACCCATACCATCAAGTATATTTCAGACGTAGATGAGATAGAGATAAAACATACGGCTTATTCCCGCACAGGTTTCGCACTGGGTGCGGTGCTGGCAGCAGAATGGCTGTCGGATAAGACGGGAGTGTTTGGGATGGGGGATATGCTGAGGATGGAGGAATGAAAAATGAAAAACTAAAAATGAAAAATTATGGGGCATCCTTTCATTTTTAGTTTTTCATTTTTAACTTACTTAATGTGCATCCACTTCTTAAACTTCTTCAGAGATACTGCATCTTTAGAATTCTTGGGCGTCAGGGTCACCCGTATTCTGGGGTCTTCCAGCAGCTTAACGTCAAAAGTACGCTTAGCACCACCTCTCAGCACCGTAATTTTCACGGTATCACCCGTTTTTTTACCGGCAGTGATGGCTTCTACCGAAGTGAAAGGCCTTCCGTCTACTTCCAGGATATCGTCGTTCACATTAATGCCGTCATTATACGCTCCGGTGCCATAATCCACCCGCATGACCCTTCCGCCCCGGACCATAGCTCCAAAATAAGGAGTGCCAGGGCTAGACAGGCTGATTTTGGCATCCACATCTACCATGGCAAAGTATCTGGCGTAATCCAGGGTTTCGGTACCAAACACGTATTTTTCAAAAAAGCCGCTCAGGTCTTCACCAGCCACTTTAGAACATTCCGCAAAAAACTGCTCGTCCGTAAAACCGATATCTTTCTTCAGGTAAAGATCATTATACAGGTTCTGAAGCACATTATCCAGTGATTTTTCGCCTTTGGTATTGCCGATAATGATCATGTTCAGCACGTTAGCCAGCACACCGCCTTTGTTATAATAAGAAACGGTAGAGTTCTGGGAATTTTCATTAGAACGATAATACTTGATCCAGGCATCCCAGGAGGATTCTGCCACGGGCTGTACTTTGTTACCGTATTGATTCTCAATGGTTCCGATATTTCCGGCCAGGAGGGCCAGCATGCGATCGGTATCAATCAGTCCCGCTCTTCTCAGGATATCGCTCTGGTAATAATTGGTAAACCCTTCTGAAACCCACAGCATGTTGGTGTAATTTTCATTTTCGTAATCGAAAGGTCCCAAAGCGTAAGGCCTTAGCCGTTTCACATTCCATAAGTGGAAATATTCATGCGCCAGGAGGCCCAGAAAGCCCTCGTACCGGGCGGGATCCTGGTATACCTGGGGAGAGGTCTGGCAGGTGGTGGAGTTCAGGTGCTCCAGTCCGCCGCCGCCGGCCGCCAGGTGATGAATAATGAAAAGATAATCTTTGCAGGGATGCTTTCCGCCAAACACGTTATGGCTGCCGATCACCACGCGCTTATAATCGCGGATCAGCTTGTTTTTGTCGTATTTCAGCGGCTCCATAGAATAATTGGCTATCCGGTGCTTTACACCCAGGGCCTCAAATTCCAGGATTTCATGGTTACCGATTTCAAAGGGGCTGTCTACCAGCAGGTCAAAATTCTCGGCTTCAAACGCATTTTTGCTTACTTCCGGCAGGGCTACAGACACTTTGGCAAAGCTGGCATGCGGCACAATCTTCACCAGTGATTTCTGATTCATCAGCTGGGGAACATACAGGAAAGTAGCTGCCCCGTTAAAATAACCGTGAGAAGCATCCAGGAAATTGGTTCTTACGCTGATCTCAAAAGAATACAGCCGGTACGAAACTTCCACGGGCTGTCCGTTATGGCCGCTTACCCGCCAGGTGTTCTTGTTGGTTTTTACCACTTTAACGGCTTTTCCACCAGCTGTGGCGGTCACCCCTTCCACATTTTTGGCGTATTCGCGGATAAGGTAGGAGCCGGGGGTCCAGGTGGCCATTTTGAAGTCTACATGATCTGCTCCGAGAACTCCGGGGTCATCTATACGGACTTTGATCTCAAAAAAGTGGGTGTGGGGTTGGGGCATGGCCACTTCATAGGTGGTGGCGTAACCCGCTAATAGGTTAGGAATCTCCGCCGCTTTGCTGGCCAGCAGAGGCAGCATCAGCAAAGCCGGCAACACAAAATATCTCATCATAAATGTTTGAAATTTGATTTATACAAATCTACAATTTTTATGCGCTTTGAACGTTTTTTCGGGGAAAATAAGTCGATTATTTTCCTAATTTTGCCCAATTATCAAGTCACCTATGAAATTCAAAACACTGGCTCTCGTGCTTTCCTGTTTTGGAGCTTTTTCGCAGAACACCCTGAGTTACTCTTCCATTGAAGCCCATTACAATAACGGGGTGGAGCTTTTTGGAAAGAAAGCTTATAGTTCAGCCCGGAAAGAGTTTCAGAATTACATATCACTTTCTGCCAAAAGCCTTAACCCCAACAAGTTTAACCTGGCCAATGCCGAGTACTATTCGGCCATGTCTTCGCTCTACAGTAAAGCATTGGATGCCGATATTGAAGTAGAGCGTTTTGTGCTTAACCACGGCGATCACCCCAAAGCCAGAATTATTTTCTCCGACCTGGCCGACCGTTATTTTGAGCAGGGAGAGTACAAAGATGCCATCCGGTACTACGAAAAATCACTGGAAAACCGGGCGGATAACCTGGATACCTACGAGATACGCTATCAGCTGGGTCTGGCTTATTACCAGCTGGGCGACTTCAATAATGCGCTCAAACAGTTTGATTATGTGAAAGGTACGGTCATAGACAATGCCGTAAATGCCGCTTATTATGCCGCGGTGATCAACTTCCGGAACGGGAATTATGACCTGGCGCTGACCGACCTCCGCCGGGTGGAAAATGCTCCGGCCTACCGCCAGGAAGTACCCAACTGGATAGGGCAGATTCTGTACAAACAAAAGAAATACGATGAGCTGCTGGCCTACGCCGAGCCCGTTATTGCCAAACCTGACGGCCGGAAATACGACGACCTGGCCCTGCTGGCAGGAGAAGTGAGCTATTTTAACAACAACTTTGAGAAGGCGGCTCTGTATTATGACAAGCATAAAGCACTCAAAAAAGCCAAAACCAGCGCCCAGGTGGCATTCCGCCATGCGTTTAGTCTATATAAGATAGAAAAATACGATAATGCGGCCGCTTTATTCAAGACCGTGGCCGGAACCAATGACGAGCTGGGCCAGCAGGCGGCTTATTACCTGGGTATCTGTGCGCTGCGCCAGGGAGATCTGAATTCGGCTATGGTGGCCTTTGATGCGGCCCGTAAAGCAGACTTTGATAAAGCCATCAAAGAAGAGGCCGCCTATAATTACATCAAAGTGCTGGTGGAAAAAGGAAGCAGCCAGCAGGCCATAGTAGACCTGCAAAATTATGTAAAAGACTACCCGGACGGGAAATATGTGGATGAAACCAACGAGCTCCTGAGTGAGATCCTGTTTGAAACCAGCAACTACATAGCCGCCATCAAGTATATTGAAGGCCTGAAAAGAACCACTCCGAAGATCGATGAAGCCTACCAGAAGCTGGCATATAACCAGGGCGTAGCAGAGTTCAATTCCGAGAAATTTGATGCGGCGATCGGGTATTTTGATAAATCACTGAACAAGCCGGTCAGCCGTGACCTGGTTACCCAGGCCAAGTTATGGAAAGCAGAAGCCCTTTTCCAGCTGGAAAGGCCCGAAGCAGAGGACCTGTACCGTGAGCTGCTGACTTCTTCGGATAAGATAGCCCGGCTTAAAAGCCAGTATAGCCTGGGATACATCAACTTCAACCGGGAGAAATACCCGGATGCCCTGCGTCTTTTCCAGGATTTCAGATCAGGCGCAAGGGGAGAGGCTTCCCTGGCATCCAGCCTTGACGATGCCAGCCTGAGGATAGGCGACTGCCAGCTGATGGCCAAAAACTTTACCCAGGCCCTGAATACCTACGATGAGGCGTACCGGAATAACAAGGCGGGCAAAGACTATGCCCTCTATCAGAAAGGGATGGCCCTGAAATACCTCGGACGGGAATCAGAGGCCAAAAGTACCTTCGACCAGTTTAGCCGCACCTTTGGCAATTCGAGGCTGATAGATGATGTGCTGTTCCAGAATGGAAACCTGGCCATGGAAAGCGGCAATTACCAGGCAGCTATCGGCATTTTCACTGACCTGTTAAAGAAGAAACCTACTTCAGAGCTGGTTCCTCATGTGTTGTTGCGTAGAGGAATTGCTTATAACAATATTGAGAACTATGACCGTTCAATTGCGGATTTTAAGTTGATTTTGGATAAATTCGGAAAATCTAAATACGCTTCAGAGGCTTTCCTCGGTATCCGTGAAGCCCTGAGCCAGGCCAACCGCTCAGAAGAATTCTTTGAAATAGCAGAACAGTATAAGCGTAATAACCCCGAGGGTTCATCGGTACAGGGACTACAGTTTGAAACGGCAAAAGACCTGTATTTTGCGGAAAGCTATGACAAAGCTATTTCTGCTTTCACCCGCTTTATCAGCCAATATCCGGGCTCGGTGCTGATTCCGGAAGCCAATTACCTGCTGGGAGAATCTCACCTGGCGCTTAAAAATAAAAATGAGGCGCTGAAATACTACCAGGAGATTGTCAACGGAAACCAGCTGGAGTTCCTGGCGCAGGCGGCCATGCGTTCTGCCGTGATCTACTATGAAATGAAGCGTTATGATGATGCCATTCAGAATTATCTGCAGGTAACGCACAGCACTTCTGATCAGCGGGAGACCGTGGTGGCCTATGAAGGCCTGATGAAGTCGTATTTCAGCAGAAACGACTTTGATAAAACCATTGAAATGGCTGATAAGATCCTGGCTTCCGGCGGAAATGTGGTGGCAGGAGCGGTTAACCGGGCCGAGTTGTTCAGGGGAAAAGCCTTGATGGGTAAATCGGATTTTGCAGGGGCCAAAACCCAGTTCCAGAAAACCATGGGACTGGCCAAAGACGAGTCGGCCGCAGAAGCGAAATACCGGATAGGAGAGATTCAGTACAGGCAGAAGGAGTATGATGCTTCTATCAAAACCATGCAGGAGCTGGCCAATGATTTCTCGGATTACCTGCTGTGGTATGAAAATGCCTTTTTGCTGATTGCCGATAATTACATTGCCAAAAAAGATAACTTTATGGCAAAGGCTACCCTGAATTCCATTATTGAGAACTCGGAAAACAAAGAAACTGTAGCTCAGGCTAAACAAAAATTAAATTCGATAAAGTAAGCTATGAGCTTAGAGCCATGAGCTATCCGCCTGTAAGCAGGTATTTCCCCGGAGGAAAACAGCTCAAAGCTCAAAGCTCATGGCTCAAAGCTAATTTTGAAACCAATGAAATACACCCTGACAATAGCTTTCCTGGTAGCCGCATATGTGGCTGCCGCTCAGAAGAAGGTAGTGAACGAGGAAATTAACATTACCAAAGAGCGGGAGGTAAATGTGCCCAAAGCGACCAAGCTGACCGAGAAGATTCCGCAGTCCAAGGCCCAGGTGACTGAAAAAAAGATGAACTATTCTTTTTTTGACCGTAAACCCACGGGTATAGAAGAAGTAGAATTTAACCCGAATGTTATTCCGCCCCTGGATAAATCGAAAAGCAGGGAAGACGTGCTGGGTTTTGACAATTACCTGAAGCTGGGAGCGGGGAATTACGGCCGGCTGTACGGTGAATTATTTATCAACTCCTCGCAGGACCGTAAGTTTGTATATGGCCTTTCCGCCCTGCATAATTCTACCCGCAAGGGCCCGGTAGACGGTAAATTATCCGGCCAGGCGCTGACGAAGATAGGAATAGACGGCAAATATCACCAAAACACTTACGAAGTAAGGCTGAATGCGGGTTATGAGAACCGGGGCTATCATTTCTATGGTTATGATACCACCCGCACCCATGATTACACCAAAACCGATTTACGTCAGCGGCTGAATCTCTATAGCTTTGCTGCTACCCTGGAAAATACCCGCCCGAAGCCTAAAATTGATTATAAGCTTTCTACCGGGATTTATGCGCTGAATGACTTTTATGAGGCCTCTGAGCTTGACTGGGCCACGCAGCTGAATACGTTTTTCCCCATTTATGAAGACAAGATCAAGGCGGTGATCAATGCTGAGGCGTACCTCACGCAGATGACAGACAGCCACGTGGAGAACCCCACCCGCAAGAGAAACCTGTTCAGGATAGAACCGGCCTTTAATTTTGATTTCGGAAGCTTCTCAGCGCGGGTAGGCTTCAAGGCGGTAAGCCAGTCTGACCCGTATATCAATACCAACACCACCAAAGGGTATCCTACCGCCACCCTGACCTATAAAACACCTTCCATGGTGTATTTCTTTACCGGGGTAGACGGCGACATCGCCAGGAATACCATGCGCTCGCTGCTGACAGAAAACCCCTGGCTGAAAGAGCAGGTGAGCATTCAGAATACCTATAAAAACCTGGATGTATTTATCGGCGCAAGGGGTGACCTGTTTTCAGGCGTAAGCTTTAACGTAAAAGCCTCTTACGGAAAATACCAGGACCTGTATTATTTTGACCAGTACGATGGCGCTACGTTTTCACCTACGGGAAAACCGCTGTCGTCGCCGCGCGTAACCAAGTTTGATGTGGTCTATGATGAACAGGAAACCGATTTTATAAACGGTTCACTGGAAGTGGGCTATGCCGGAAATGAGATATGGAAACCGGTGCTTAAGGTAGATTATAACCATTACGAAAAAGGAACTTTTGAAAAACCGCTGCACCGGCCGGCCGTTAACGCCCGTTTAGGGAATACAATAAGTCTGACCGACAGATTGGTTTCTTCTGTTGATTTTTACTATATTGGCGGTATATTTGCCAGAAAGACCATCGCAATGAACGGCGAGGATGATCCTAACCAGCCTATTGTGAAACTGAAAGATATTGTAGATATCAATGCAGAATTCACCTACCTGTTTACCGATCACTTTGCGGCATTTGTGAAACTGAACAATATTCTGGGTAAGAATTATCAGCGATATTATAACTACCCGCAGCTGGGACTGAACTTCCTGGCGGGCATAAACATAGCTTTATAAAACATGAATATTCAGTCAGAAATTAGAGATTACATCCTTTCTCATGATTTTGTGATGCTTCCTGGAATCGGGGCATTCGTGGCTGAATATACCCAACCTTATTTTGATAAAGACGGTGAAATCGTACCTGCGGAGAGAAAGATCCGGTTCAATCCCCTGCTGAGAAATGATTCAGACGTGGATATTCTCCAGGTATTCAGAAAAAGGATGAATATCTCGGATGCGGAAGTACAGGAGCAGTATTTCACTTTTCTCGACACGGTAAATGAGCAGATTGCTGCCTATAACCGGTACTATTGGGAAGATTTCGGAATCCTGGTGACCGAGGGCCCGGATGCGGTTTTCCAGTTCCTGCCTTTTAAACCCTCTTCCGTGTTTGAAGAGCCGCCTGTAACCCAAAAAATAGAGGAGAGTCCGCTGGTGATTGACCCGGAACTGACGGAGGAAGCTCCGGCAGGCATCCCCGAAGAAACCCGTCCCGCTTTTAAAGAAAGCGCTTTTGCAGGGGAAGAACCGGTTGAAAAAGAAGAAGTTATTACTGTAGCGGACTATCAGGATGATTTGGAGGAAGAAGATAATGCTGAACAGGGCGGGAGCAGGGCATTGAAATATGTAATGTTTGCACTGCCTTTGGCTCTGCTGACCGCGGCGCTGGTTTATATGGTATTTTTTAAACCTTCGTCCCGCGGGAATGTCAAAGATAAACCGGCCCCGGTGTTGAGTGATGCTGATTTCAGCCCGGAAGAGGTAACGGTAGATACCCTTTATATAGAACCGGCTCCGCAGGTGACTGAACCTGTGGCTGAAGAACATGTGGTAAGAGTAGGAATTTACAAAAGAGAAAAAGATGCCGATAAGATAGTGGCTTTCCTGGCAGACAAGGGGTATGAGGCGAAAATACGCCCTCACGGCCCGCTGTTCAAGGTTTACCTGGTGGCTGGTACGGAAGATCAGGCCATACGGTATATCAAAGAAGTAGAGCGATTAATTGACGATACGCCGATTTACGAAAGAAAAAAGACCAATGGATAATTATATAGAAAATAAAAATATTCAGACGCGGGCATGGACCTACAGTATTGTGCTCTATGCTGCATTGCTTCTGACCCTGTACTTTATCAAAATAGTGTACGAACCGCCGCAGGACGATATGGGCTTCGGGGTGGATCTTAACTATGGGGTAGACCTGGTGGGATCGGGCGATATTCAGACGATGAATAAGGCCAATGACTCCAAAAACGCGTATGATGTAAAGCCGGAAGCCGGAGCCAGGGCCAATGTAAAGCCGGTTCCCACGCCCAGCAAGCCTAAGCCGGAAACACAGAAAACGGTCACCAAAGCTACTCCGGCCAAAGTGCTCACGGCAAATGAAGATACCAAAGTAACGGTGAAAGAGCCCGTGGAAAAAGCCAAGCCTGCCGCGAAACCGGCTGCTGAAACTTCCAAACCCGCACCGGAAAAAACCACTCCGGCACCGGCTCAGCCGCAGCGCACGGTAGATAACAGCTCTATCATGAAGAAATCTTCCGGATCAGGCGGTGCTACCGGCTCTAACGGAACCACCGGTGCCCGCGATGGCGTGGGGGGAAACAATAACGGCGACGGGAAACCCGGCGAAGTGGGTGATAAGGGAGATCCGCGCGGTACCCCTGACGGGAAGAGCCTGTACGGTAACCCCGGTAAGGGTGGCCCCGGCCCGGGCGGTTCAGGCGGCAGCGGAACTTCGGTAAGTATTTCAGGATGGAAAAATAAAGGCAACCTGAATATCAATAAAGATAAATCCAGTGAAACGGGGACCATTGTTTTTGATGTGGTGATCAATGACTTCGGTGATGTGATCAATATTAAAAACCGGCCCACTTCATTGAGCCCTTCAGTAGTAAGCTACTATAGGGAGCAGATTCGTTCCAAGCTGAAAGCTACCCTGCAGGCAGAAGGAACACCTCCAAGCCGGTCATCCGGAACCATTACCATCAGAATCACCCGAGGCTGACATGACCTACCAGGAGACCGTTGACTATCTGTATAGTCAATTGCCCGCATTTCAGAAAATCGGGAATAAGGCCATCAGGCCCAGGCTCACCAATATTATTCAGCTTTGTGAAATCCTGGGAAATCCCCAGGATAATTTCAGGAGTATTCATGTGGCCGGAACCAACGGCAAAGGCAGCAGCTCTCATTTTCTGACTTCCGTGCTTATGGAAGCCGGTTATAAGACCGGACTGTACACTTCACCGCATCTGAAAGACTACCGTGAGCGCTTCCGGATCAACGGACAGCTGGTGCCTGAGAATTGCGTAATTGATTTTGTCCGGGACTATGGTCACGAATTTCAAAATCTCAGGCCTTCATTTTTTGAGGTGTCCGTAGCACTGGCGTTTAAGATTTTTTCGGATGAGAAGGTAGATGTGGCAGTCATTGAAGTAGGATTGGGTGGCAGGCTCGACTCGACTAATATAATTAGCAAAGTAGATTTATCCCTGATCACCAATATCGGGTACGATCATACCGATGTTCTGGGTCACACCCTGGACAAGATCGCTTTTGAGAAAGCCGGCATCATCAAACCGGGAGTGCCGGTGGTCATCTCCGAGTACCTGCCGGAAACCCGGCCGGTCTTTGAAGAAAAAGCGGCACAGCAAAGCTCCCCGATCTGTTTTGCCCAGGATAAATGGGAGGTGGAAAGTGTAGGAGAAAATATTGAAGAACTTCATTTAAAGCTGGTTAACCGTACAAACGGGCAATCTTATGCCCTGAATTCCGGCCTGACGGGCACTTATCAGCAATCGAATATCCGGGGCGTGACAGAAGCGGTGGAGCAACTGCGCACCATAGGTTATACCATTAGTAGCCAGGCGCTGGAAGCAGGAATCCGTAAGGTTCTACCCAATACCGGCCTTAAGGGCCGCTGGCAGATTCTGGGGCATAATCCCCTGGTGATCTGTGATACAGGCCATAACGACCAGGCGTTTCAAATCACGATTAAGCGGATTGCCAGGGAGCCGCACCGCCGGTTGTATTTTATCCTGGGCTTTGTAAAAGACAAAGATATTACCCGCCTCAGCAGCTATATTCCGGAAAATGCAATGGTCTATCTTTGTGAATTTGACTCGTTCAGGGCCCTGAAAACGGAAGAGTTGCGGCAGTTGGAATTTGAAAAAACTAAAAATATTAGCATTTTCGGAAATGTAAACAAAGCTATTGAAAAGGCCCGGCAGGAAGCCGGCGCAGAAGATATTATTTTTATCGGGGGGAGTACTTATCTGGTGGCAGAAATAAACGATTTATAACCAACGTGGCGAGAAGAAAATTAAGCAGGTTCCGGCATAACTCAGATGCGGAAAATGTAATTGAACGGGGGAAACCCCTCTATACCACCATCAAAGGCCGGTGGAATGAAGTGTATTTTAAGAACAATCACCCTATCGTCCTCGAGCTGGCCTGCGGTAAGGGTGAATATACCGTAGGGTTAGGCAGCCGTTTCCCGGGGCATAATTTTATAGGTATCGATATCAAAGGCGACCGGATTGCCCGGGGAAGCACCCGGGCCATAGAACAGGGCCTTAAGAATGTGGCGTTTCTGCGTACCGGTATTCAGTACCTGGATGAATTCTTTGATGAGAATGAAGTGTCGGAGATCTGGCTGGTACATCCCGATCCCCAGCCGCGGGATAAGGAGGAGAAGCGGCGGCTGACCAACCGGCATTTTCTGGATCTGTATAAGAAATACCTGAGAGACGGGGGAACTTATCACCTGAAAACCGACAGTGAGTTCCTTTTCGACTATTCGCTGGAGGTGATGAAAAGTGATCCGGAATTTGAATTGCTGGACTCTACAAAAGACCTGTATAACTCGCCCTTAAAAGAGGGGCATTTTGAGATTGTCACTCACTATGAGCGCTTCTTTACGGAGCGAGGAGCTACCATTAATTACCTGAAGGCGCGGTTACATAAAACAGAACGGTGAGATTGGAGGGGGCGGGATTCCTGACTAAAGTTTGCGGTTCTCGACTACGCTCGAACTGACAGGCAACAGTGCCACTTGTCACATTGAGCGTAGCCGAGATGTTCGCTTTTCTATTACTTTGAAATTAATTCTGCGAAATATTTCACGGTTCTCACCAGCTGAGAAACGTAAGACATTTCATTATCGTACCACGAAACGGTTCTTACCAGCTGGGTATCGCCCACGGTCTGAACACGGGTTTGAGTGGCATCAAAAAGTGATCCGAAGTTGATTCCGATGATATCGCTGCTCACGATCTCATCTTCTGTATACCCGAAGCTCTCATTAGACGCAGCTTTCATGGCGGCGTTCACTTCTTCTACGGTAACTTTTTTACCCAGTACTGCGGTCAGCTCGGTGAGTGATCCGGTCAGGGTAGGCACACGCTGTGCTGAGCCGTCCAGTTTGCCTTTCAGGCTGGGAAGTACCAGGCCAATGGCTTTAGCGGCTCCTGTGCTGTTAGGAACGATGTTCTGAGCTGCAGCTCTGGCGCGTCTCAGATCACCTTTCGGATGCGGTGCATCCTGCGTATTCTGGTCGTTGGTATAAGCATGAACCGTTGTCATCAGTCCGTTAATGATCTCAAATTTTTCTTCCAGTACCTGAGCCATAGGCGCCAGGCAGTTGGTAGTACACGATGCACAGCTGATGATGGTTTCTGAGCCGTCCAGGATCTGGTGGTTTACGTTAAATACCACGGTTTTCAGATCACCGGTGGCAGGAGCAGAGATCACTACTTTTTTCGCTCCGGCAGTAATGTGTGCTTTTGCTTTTTCAGCATCGGCAAAAAATCCGGTACACTCCAGTACCACATCCACATCGTGGTTGCCCCACGGAATCTGGGCCGGGTCTTTCTGAGCGTAGATATTAATGGTGTCACCGTTTACAATGATAGAGTTATCGGTAGACTCCACGGTGCCGTTAAAGCGGCCGTGTGCCGTATCATATTTTAACAGATGCGCCAGAACCTTGGGGCTGGTAAGATCATTAATCGCTACCACATCAATACCTTCCATGTTGTAAATCTGACGATATACAAGACGTCCGATTCTGCCGAATCCGTTAATCGCAACTTTAATTTCTTTCATTTTGAATATGTCGTTAAGTTTCCCGCAAAGTTAGTACTTTTCTCGGTTAACGGAATGATAATTCCCGTTGATTTTCACTACTATTTGCCTTATTAAAGGCCATTAACGATGGGCTAATAAAAATAGCAAAGTGTTTTTTCTTTCCACAGGGAGGAGATTTCATTAACTTTACAGCAGGAAGTCATTTACCAAATAATATTCGGCAGTAAAAAATACAAGCCGAAAAATAGGAGGGAAGAGGCCTTCCCGGTACTATAGAAGTAGAATAACCAGTATTTTATAGTAAATAAATTATAGTATTAGTAAAAAAGATAAATATTAATAAAATTCAAATGGAGCAGATTATTTTAGACGCCTGGGAGAACCGGGAGTTACTGAAGGACCCTGAAACGGTAGAAGCCATAGAAAAGGTAATTGCAATGGTGGATGTCGGTGAACTTAGGGTTGCTAATATTAATAGTCAAGGAGAGTGGAAAACTAATGAATGGGTCAAAAAAGCCATTATTCTTTATTTTCCTTTACGGAAGATGGAAAAAATGGAAGCCGGAATCTTCGAGTATCACGATAAAATGCAATTAAAGGGAGATTACGAAAAACTGGGCGTACGGGTGGTGCCACCCGCTGTAGCCCGTTACGGGTCGTATATTGCTCCCGGTGCTATCCTGATGCCGAGTTATATTAATATCGGTGCCTATGTGGATTCAGGCACTATGGTAGATACCTGGGCCACAGTAGGGAGCTGTGCCCAGATCGGTAAAGATGTACACCTGAGCGGTGGTGTGGGTATCGGCGGAGTGCTGGAGCCTGCCCAGGCGTCGCCCGTTATTGTAGAAGACGGAGCCTTCATTGGCTCCCGTTGTATAGTGGTAGAGGGAGCGCATATCGGTAAGCGTGCCGTATTGGGTGCCGGAGTGACCATCACCGGCAGCTCTAAAATCATTGATGTGACGGGTCCGGAGCCGGTCCAGTATACCGGTTATGTGCCTGAAAACTCTGTGGTGATTCCGGGTACCATCAATAAATCATTCCCCGCCGGTGAATACGGAGTGCCCTGTGCGCTGATCATCGGTAAGAGAAAAGCCAGTACAGATCTGAAGACATCGCTGAATGATGCGCTGCGGGAGAACAATGTGACGGTGTAAATTAAAAGTTAAAAAAAGGCCCTGGAAAAATTCCGGGGCCTTTTTGGTTAAAATGGATTCTTAAACCTATATATATTTTCAATTAGGAAAGCCTTTGTTGGTGAACATGGGGCAGCTTTGTTGGGAGCGGCCCCATGTTTCTTTTCAGGTAAAGCACGTAAGCGTTTTTAATGGCACGTAAGTCAGATCCCTGACTTAATGAGACAAATGTAAACCATAAAGAATTGTAATTCCAAACACATCCCTGAAATTTTTTTTCAGCCACACTTCACGCCCAATGACGCAATATCGGAATAATACAAATTGCTAAATAATAGGTAGTTAATAAAACATATAACAAAAATATTCAGTAACCCCCTGAGAAATTACAAATGTAAATATTAGTTAACACTTGAAAATAATTGTAGTAACTTTTGTAAATTAAAATTTATTATTGTTAATTTGAGTACTTTTCAAATGTTATCTTCTGTCTGAAATGCCGTCTTTAAAAGATAAAATTGAAGCACTTATCCTGGGACTGGGGCTCAGTTCTACCCGGTTTGCCGATATTATAGGCGTTAAAAGGCCTATAATCAGCCATATTCTTACAGAAAGGAACAAACCCAGCCTCGACATTATACAGAAGATTGTAGAGCGCTTTCCTGAGCTGGAATACAACTGGATCGGTGATGACCAGGACCTGGATCCGGAAGTAATTCAGGAAATCCGGGATAATAACGACTTCTCAGCAGCTTCGCGAGATTTCAATGGATCCGACCAAGGTACAGGTGATTCCGAAATATTGAATTCTCAGGCCGATGCAAAATCGGAACGCGTACTCACCAAAGTGATGTTTTTTTATTCCGATGATACCTTTAAGGTTTTCAGCCCGGAGGCCCTCGGGATGAATTAAATGGGAAACCCCTCTATTGTTGCATAATTAATATTATGTTAAATATTAAATTTAGAGCAAACCCCTATTGCGTATATTCTATCTAACAACTCCTGATCTATTCTTCCCCTATGTTTCGTCATTGTTTAAATGGTGTTTTCTGAATGCCATTACCTGATATATGCGATCAGGTCGCCGGTTTCAATTCACAAAAAAAGGTTGCACCCGTCAGGATGCAACCTTCTTTTTCATCATGATAAAACCTTATTTACTGCACTGCTCCAGGATTCTCTCCACGTTAGTCAGGTTTTCTTTTACAGCTTCATCCTCCGGCTTAACTTTGGAAGCTCTTTCAAAATATGGCTTGGAAGCTGCGAATTGCGCACATGCTTTATCTTCGATAGCCTTACCTTCTCTTCTGTAAGTAGCTAAATCCATATAATCCACTACCTTTTTGATCTCTACGGCTTCGTTATAATTTAATACGGCGAGGTTGTAAAGCGCATCAAAGTTATTGGCGTCAATGGCAAGAACTTTCTGGTAATTTTCTGAGGCTTTGTTTTTAGCTTCTTTTTGCTTCGCTGACAGTTGGTCTGCTTTTGCCTGCAGCTCGGTATTGCCTGAAGCAGCTGCTTTTTTCTTCTGAATCTCATCGATCACTGAAGCGATTTCTTTCTCAATTTCTACTTTCTGATCCGTTACTTCAGTGATTCTCTTTTTGGTAGCTGCAGCTGTTCTGGGCTCTTTTTTCAGCTTGGCGTTCAATGAAGAAATTTCGCTTTCATAGGCCGCCAGTTTGTCCTGTTCTGCCAGTAGTTTTTTATCCAGCTTATCGGTATTTCCTTCTGCCAGCTTCTCCTGAACCTTATTTAGCTCAGAACTTATATCCTGCGCTTTAGAATCATAAATCTGACCCAGGTTCAGCAGGTTGATCGCGTTACCAGGATCTTTTTTCACCATTTCTTCCAGGTCACCAATGGCCTTGTCAATATTTTTGGAACGCAGGTACACATTGATCAGCTCATTAGGCAGGTCTTTGTTCTCGGGGTTAACCTCCATACCTTTTTTCAAAATTGCCGCAGCTTCATCAAATTTTTCCTGTGCCTGGTAAATCTGAGCAACGCTGTAGAATACGGTCACATCTTTACCCCCCTGGGCAATAAAATTATTCAGGTGAGCAAGTGCCCCGTTATTGTTCTCCAGGATTTGTTCTGCGATACCTGCGTACAGCGCAGCAGTAGTATCTTTCGGATTGATAGCGGTGCTTCTTCCGAAGAATTCAGCCGCTTTTTTGTAGTTCTTATTATTGTAGAAACTGGCCCCTCCCATCAGGAAAGCCTGGCTTAATTCCGGGCTGCTCAATAAAGCTTCAATGTCTTTCGACTTTTTACCTCCGGCAGCGTTTTCCACTTCCAGTGCTTTTTTGTAGGCATCTTCTGCTTTTTGTGCGGCAGTGGAGTCATCAGAACACCTTTGTGCAAGGCTCAGGTAGGCACCTCCCAAATCTGCCCAAGTAGCGCTTTTTGCTGCTTTTTTGGCGTTTTCCGTATTTTTCAGGTTTTTAGCTACCGCGTCCTTGTACCCTTTACATTCCAACTCCTGCAGCTTATCGTCCTGCTGAGCCAGTGCAGTAAGCACCACCAAGCTGCTCAATGCACTTAAAACTAGTTTTTTCATTCTATGTTACGGTTTTGTTTTACGTTTTTATTCTTCTGTAACGGCCGGAGATTCCCCTTCGGTGGTCTCTTCCTCATCATCTTCTTCCCGGATAATGCGGGTGATAGATGCTATACCGTCTTTGTCATTCAGTTTGATCAGTTTAACTCCCTGTGTATTTCTACCCATCACCCTGAGGTCAGATACATGGATCCGGATAGCAATGCCCCTTGTGGTGATAATCATGAGGTCGTCATCGTCCGTTACTTCTTTTATCGCAACTAAATTACCAACTTTATCGGTAATGTTCAAAGTTTTAACTCCTTTTGCACCACGTGAGGTGATCCGGTAATCTTCAATATCCGAGCGTTTTCCGAAACCTTTCTCCGAAACCACCAGTAATTGGGCGTCCGGACGGCTCACACAGATCATACCAATGGCTTTGTCGTCATCGGCCAGGTTAATGCCTCTTACCCCGGTAGCTCCCCTGCCCATGGGCCGTATACCTGACTCGTGGAAACGTACGGCTTTGCCCTGTCCGGCGGCAATAATAATGTAGTCATTACCGTTGGTCAGTGCTACATCGATCAGTTGGTCGCCTTCGTTAATATTAATGGCAATGATACCGTTCTGGCGGGGTCTTGAATACAGCTCCAGCAGGGTTTTCTTTACCGTACCGTTCTGTGTACACATCACGATATAATTGTTCCTGATGTAGTCTTCATCTGAGAGTGTCTTCACATTCAGCACCGCTCTGATTTTATCGTCAGATTCAATATTGATCAGGTTCTGAATGGCCCTTCCTTTAGAGGTTTTATTGCCTTCAGGCACTTCAAAAACCCTCAACCAGTACAGCCTTCCTTTTTCGGTAAAGAAGAGCAGGTAGTTATGGTTAGTGGCCATAAAGAGGTGCTCTGTGTAGTCATCGTCTTTGGTTTTTACCCCTCTGGATCCTGTACCTCCCCTGCTCTGGCTTCTGTATTCCGACAGGTTGGTCCGTTTGATATAGCCCTGGCTGGAAACGGTTACAAGCATCTCGTCGTCAGGAATCATATCTTCGATATTGAATTCCCCGCCGGCCATTTCAATTTTAGACCGTCTTTCGTCGCCGTATTTGGTTCTGATATCCTGGAGGTCGGCTTTCACCAGTTCTTTTTTGCGCTCTTCCGAGGCCAGGATGGCATTCAGTTCATCAATCAGCTCTTTGATCTGCTTGTATTCTTCTACGATCTTCTCTCTTTCCAGGCCGGTCAGACGCTGCAATCTCATATCAAGGATAGCGCGGGCCTGTATTTCGGAAAGTGAGAATTTTTCCATCAGGCCGCTGCGTGCCTCATCCGGGTCTTTCGAGCTCCGGATCAGGGCGATCACTTCATCGAGGTGATCCAGTGCAATCAGTAAACCTTCCAGGATATGTGCCCGTTTTTCAGCTTCTTTCAGGTCGTATTGAGTTCTCCGGGTGATAACTTCAATCCGGTGTTTTACGTAGTATTCAATCAGCTCTTTCAGGTTCAGCGTCTCCGGCCGGCCGTTCACGAGGGCCACGTTATTGATACTGAATGAAGATTGTAACTGGGTGTATTTGAACAGGTTATTAAGCACCACATTGGGCACGGCATCTCTTTTCAGATCATATACCACCCGTAATCCCTGCCGGTCAGATTCATCGCGGATATCGGAAATCCCTTCAATTTTCTTTTCGTTGATCAGGGCTGCCGTTTTCTCGATCATGTTGGCCTTGTTCACCAGGTACGGAATCTCCGTTACCACGATCTGCTCTTTCCCGGTTTTCGATACCTCGAAGTTGGCTACCGAACGGAGAACCACTCTTCCCCTACCCGTTTCAAAGGCTGATTTTACGCCGCTGTAACCGTAAATGATACCACCGGTAGGAAAATCCGGAGCCTTGATATAATGCATCAGCTCTTCAATGGTGATCCCGGGGTTATCAATATAGGCGGTGATGCCATCCGTCACTTCCGAGAGGTTATGCGGTGCCATGTTAGTAGCCATACCTACCGCGATACCGGAAGTTCCGTTCAGCAGCAGGTTAGGAATACGGGCAGGCAAAACCGAAGGTTCAGAGAGGGAATCGTCAAAGTTCCCCTGGAAATCAACGGTTTCCTTATTGATATCAGCCAGCATTTCTTCTGCTATGCGTCTTAAACGGGCCTCGGTATAACGCATGGCAGCCGGTGAGTCACCATCTACGGAACCGAAGTTCCCCTGTCCGTCTACCAGCGGGTAGCGGAGCGACCAGTCCTGGGCCATTCTCACCATGGTATCGTATACCGATGAGTCGCCGTGCGGGTGATATTTACCCAGCACCTCTCCTACTATCCTGGCTGATTTTTTATAAGGGCGGTTATGAAATACGCCCAGTTCGGACATTCCGTAAAGTACTCTTCTGTGTACGGGTTTAAAGCCATCGCGAACGTCCGGTAAAGCGCGGGAGACAATTACTGACATGGAATAGTCAATATAGGCTCCCCGCATTTCATCTTCAATATTAATCGGGATTATGGTACCGGCTCCCAGATCGGGATTTTCAGTCTCTTCTGCCATAAATTATTGTGAAAAATGTTTCTAAAGTGCGTTTAACATTAATGGTCAAAAATACGGAAATATTACTATTTTCGCAATCATTTGTCTAATAAATCAGGCCTCCTGAGGGTGGTAATTTCTATTGATTTTTCCATGCGCCATTCCTGGATAAGCTTTTCATTGCCGGACAGCAGCACTTCGGGTACCCGGTGCCCTTCAAAGTCAGCCGGACGCGTGTATACCGGTGGTGCCAGGAGGTTGTCCTGGAAGGAGTCAGTAAGTGCTGAGGTCTCGTCATTGATCACACCCGGGATCAGCCGGACCAGGGCATCTGTCACCACAGCGGCGGCAATTTCCCCGCCGGAGAGCACGTAATCACCAATAGAGACCTCCCGGGTCACAAATAGATCACGGATACGCTGGTCAATGCCTTTGTAATGCCCGCAGATGATCATAATTCCCTTTTTAAGAGAAAGATGGTTAGCGGTTTTCTGGTCAAAGGTGGTGCCGTCAGGGGTCATGTAAATCACCTCATCGTAAGTAAACTCCGCCTGCAGGTCCCGGATCAGCCGGGCCAGGGGCTCTGCCATGAGCACCATTCCCGCACCGCCCCCATACTGGTAGTCGTCTATCTGTTTATAGTTCCCCAGTCCGTAAGGCCGCAGATCATGCAGGCCAATCTCCACCAGGTTATTCTGGATCGCATTTTTTACGATAGACTGGCTGAGAAAACCTTCTACCAGGCCGGGCTGGCAGCTTATAATATCAATTTTCATTCTACTCAGGGATTCGTGTAGACATCCAGCAGGCCTTCCGGCAGCTTCAGTTCAATTCTTTGATTTTCATGGTCAATCCGGTGGATAAACTCATCCACGATGGGCACCAGCACCTCTTTTTCGTCTACATCCATAGCAAAAAGGTCCTGGCCCGTGCTTTCATAGATGGCTTTGAGTACCCCTATCTTTGTGCCGGAAGAAACATCGTGCATCTCATACCCGATAACGTCGTGGTAATAGAATTGATTGCCTTTGAGCTCGGGAAGTGCGGAAAGAGGCAGCCAGACAGGGGCATTCACAACGGTTTCGGCCTGCTCTATAGAGTTGATGTCTTCAAACTTAATAATAGACTTACGACCTTTGATCTGGAGCTCTTCAATGATGTAAGGCACCAGCTGGCCTTTGATTTCCAGGAAGACGGCTTCCAGTTTGCTGTAATATTCGGGGGCATCTACGTCCAGGAAGATGATCACCTCCCCTTTTAAGGCGTGGGTCTTGGTAATTTTACCCAGAGAGAAGCATTCTGATTTTTGCATATTTTCATTGAATAAAAAATCCCCGCAATATACTTGCGAGGATCGTTAAAACCTTATCAGGCTGCTATTATTCTGCAGCCGGAGTTTCTTCGGTAGTACTTTCTGCTGCCGGAGCCTCTTCTTCTGAGGTTTCTGCTGCAGGTGCTTCTTCTTCTGCCGGAGCTGCTGCCGCTTCTGCTTCTGCGATTAACGCCGCTTCCGCTTTCTTCTTCGCTTCGATCATCTCCTCTTTTTTCTTACGCTCGGCATCTAAAACGGCTTTTTTAGCGCTTTCTTTACCGGAAGCTAATTTAGCCAGTTTTTCTTCTCTTAAAGAGGCTTTTGCATCTACCCATGTCTGGAACTTTGCGTCCGCCTGATCCTGGGTGATAGCTCCTTTATCTACACCGATCTGCAAGTGTTTTTTCAGCATAACGCCTTTTACACTCAGGATTTTGCGGGTAGTGTCTGTAGGCTGGGCTCCTACCTGCATCCAGTATAACGCTCTGTCGTCTTTCAGAGAGATAGACGCGGGAGTGGTATGCGGGTTGTACTGCCCTAATTTCTCGATAAATCTACCATCACGTGGTGAACGAGAATCTGCAACGACGATGTCATAAATAGGATGTTTTTTACGACCTCTTCTTGCTAATCTGATTTTTACTGCCATTACTTTTTATTTTGTGGGAACCCGTCCCTGTTTTAAAATTGGAGTGCAAAGATAACGCTTTTTCTTTTGTCTTTCAGACGGACCTACTTTTTTTTTGAAAAAAAGTAGGCGGCAGCGGCCGACCGTAAAAAAAACATTCACAAAACAATGTCCTCCTGAAAAATTTGATTATTCAATGCCCTGGCAGCATAAATGCCGGTGTAAAATCAAATTTTTCAGACGGACTGTTTTGTGAGATAAGGTACATCTTACTTATTTCTTTGCGTTGTAGAGCAGTTGGTAGTACTCTGCCGCCATACGGTCACTGTTAAAAGTTTTCTTTACGTCTTCCATCCCGTTTTGCGCTATTTTCTGCCAGGTTTGGGGCTGTTCATAGTACATGGGCAGAATGGTCTTTTCCAGGAGGTCGTAGAGATGACGGATATCGTGCTTATCCTGCTCTTCTATGCTGAGGGTCTTATAATCTGCCCGTGGGATCACAAATGAATTTTCACCGTTCCGGGCAAATTCCGGAATCCAGCCGTCGTCTGTAGACACGTTGACCGCTCCGTTCATGGCAGCAGTCATTCCGCTGGTTCCTGAAGCCTCCCGAGGCACCCGGGGAGTGTTCAGCCATACATCAGCCACATTTTTCAGGATACGGCTTAATTGCAGCTCATAGCCCGTCACCACGGTCATATTGGGATAGTTCTTGCTCACATTGACCAGGTAATTAAAGGTGCTGATGGCTGAATAATCATGCGGGTACGGTTTTCCTGCCCAGATCAGCTGAACCGGATGGTTCGTATTATTCACCAGGCGAAGAAACTTCTCATAGTCCCACAGCAGTAAATCAGGCCTTTTATATGCCGCAAAACGCCGGGCCCAGACGATAGTAAGCACTTCCGGATCCAGTATTTTACCGGTCTGGTCAGCAATCATGCGGAAACCTTCCTCTTTCAGCTCTTTTTTCCGGGTGGAAAATTCTGCTTCATAAAGCTTTTTATCGGCCCAGTAATCAAATTCCTGGGCGTTGGTAATGGAAGTAATCTTACAGATTCCCTTGTATCTGCCCCACATTTCACGGGATACCTCACCGTGAAGCCTGGAGACTCCGTTGGCCATCCTGGCCATACGTAAGGCACATAGCGAATGATTAAAGGGTTCTCCGGGAAGGATACCCGATACTTTTCGTACTTCCTTCTCCTTCAGGCCTCCGAAATACGACATGTCATAACACATATTGAAATCATGCTTTTCGTTTCCGGCTTCTTCAGGAGTATGAGTGGTAAATACCAGTTTTTCCTTTACTTTCCGGGTACTTTTCAGTTTTTCCAGCAGGTAAAAGGCTGCCGGAAGGCCATGCGCTTCATTCAGATGGTAAACGTCTCTTTGCAGCCCTATTTCATCCAGCAGCTTTGCTCCCCCTTTTCCCAGCAGGATATATTGGGCCAGTTTGGTCTGGGGATTGGGATCGTACAGGTAATGACAGGTGGTCTGAGCCAGGTAATCGTTCTCGGGAACATCGGTGCTGAGAAAAAACATGGGAGCTGTGCCGAACACTTCCGGCCGCAGGTATAAGGCTTTTACCCATACCGGCGAGCGGTGAATCTCTATCTGGAACCGGATGCCTGTATCTTCCAGGAAATTGTATTGCTTCTCGGTCCAGGTCACCTGCAGGGTCTGGTCGCGGTTACGGGCCTGATCGTAATAGCCGTATTTCCACAGAATCCCGATACCCACCAGGTTCTGCCTGAGCTTCCAGGCGCTGCGTATGTGCGAGCCGGCCAGGAAACCCAGTCCGCCGCTATAGATTTTGAGAGGCTGGGCAATGGCGAACTCCATTGAAAAATAGGCAACGCCTTTTGCATACTCTTCAGCGGGAGTGTAAGGCAGGCTGAATTTCCGGAAATCTGTCATATGTTTAATTGATCAATAAGTGGTAAAAGCAAACTGGAGGATATTAGCTCCCATTTTCAGTGCTTCCTGCCGCACTTCTTCCGGGTCATTGTGTACCGAACGGTCCTCCCAGCCGTTTCCGAGGTCAGTTTCATAAGAAAAGAAGCATACCAGCCGGCCTTCGTGCAGGATTCCCAGCCCCTGGGGCGGCTTGTTGTCGTGCTCATGTATTTTGGGGATTCCTCCCGGGAATGGGTACTTCTGATGATAAATAGGATGGCTGTGCGGAAGATCTACAAAGGAATATTCCGGGAATACTTTTTTCATCTCTCGGCGAATAAATTCATTCATCCCGTAGTTATCATCAATATGCAGAAAACCGCCTGCCAGGAGGTATTTCCGCAGATTTTCCACGTCGCGCTCACTGAATACCACATTCCCGTGCCCTGTCATATATACATACGGATACTGGAAGATCTTGCGGTCTCCCACTTCAATAATGTCTTCTTCCGGGTGGATATTACCTTTGAGGTTCTGGTTGAAGAAACGGATAAGGTTGGGGAGCGCGGTTTTATTGGCATACCAGTCTCCCCCGCCATTGTATTTCAGCTTAGCGATTTTGACCTGGGCAGTCCCTGGCAGTGAAAGGGCCAGGATATAGATCAGGATGGTAAGTTTTTTCATTTCCTCGCATTAAGAATACTGACTGCGAACACGCCGGCGGTTTCTGTCCGTAACCGGCTTTTCCCCAAAGTTATGGTTTGAAAACCATTTTCAGATGCCATCTGCAATTCTTCTTTTGAAAAATCTCCTTCCGGGCCAATCATCACCAGCATTTTGCCGCTTAGCGGAATCTCCATGATATCCACAGAGGTTTCATTGAGATGCGCTATGTATTTATGCTCAAAGCAGGCCGCCTCTTTCATAAAACCGGTGAAGTTAACCAGCTCATGGAGTTCGGGCTTGTAGGCTTTCAGCGACTGCTTCATGGCCGATACGGCAATTTTTTCGAGCCTTTCAAGATGGATCTTTTTGGGGTACGTATTCTGCGTTTTAAGAAAATAAACGCCTGAAATGCCTATTTCAATACTTTTTTCAAGAAAGTATTCTATGCGGTCACTGTTTTTCGTGGGACAGATGGCCAGGTAGATTTCCCGGACCGGTCGGTTATACCCGTATTCTGCCGAGTGGATGGCCACTTTACAGCTTTTAGGATCAGGACGGGTGATCCCGCACGAGAACCACCCACCCTTTCCGTCGGTTACCTGAATTAAATCTCCCTGTTTTTTGCGGAGAACTTTCACCGCATGAAGTGATTCAACCTGGTCTAAAGCCTGCGTTTTTTCTATATCAGGGCTATAAAACAGGAAATCAATCTTCGAACCCATCCTTAAAGCTATACAGGGTTTTGTCTAACTGAAGGGTGCCGCTATTAAAGTCGGAAATGAACTTTTCTATCACTTCTACCGTAATTTCTTCCACATTCAGTGCGGCATCAATCCCTATTCCGAAATCAAAGTCCAGGTCTACTTCCACAAATTCCGAAACCTTGATGGTCTCTTCGTCTTCCATTTCCTGGATCAGCTCTTCCATCATCAGCTCAGCTTCCTCGTTAACCGGACTGTTTTCATCGCGCAGTTCATAAGGAACAAAATCCTTATAAATTTTGGCAATTTTTTTCTCAGCCTCTTCGTAGAGCCTGCTGCTGTGGTGCATCGACAGCGTACTTAATACGGCGTCATAGATGACCTCTTTGCCTTCGTGCTTTCCCACAAACTGGAACTGCACATAGTCGGCTTCCTCTTCGGGCTCATCTTCATCTACCAGTACAAAGCTCTGACCGAGCTCTTCACATTCTTCTTTCAGGAGATCAATTTCTTCCTGCGTGTATCCTGCATTCATGTTTATCTAACGTATAAAAGTTCTCTGTATTTGGTTAATGGCCAGTCCTGGTCGTCAATCATCAGCTCCAGTTTATCTACCTGCCTCCTGATCACATCAAAGTAAGGTTTGACTTCGGTAGAATAAATTTTTGCCGTTTCAAAAACATCTTCCTGGTTATTGGCTTTTTTACGGGCATTGGTCATCAGCTTCACGTTTTCAGTGATCACCTTCACCCGGTAAGAAATGGTTTTGATGATGTTAATGATAGGATCAGCCTCTTCCTTCAGTCCCAGGTCTACCAGCGCTTTGGCGGTTTCTGCCAGGCGGGTCTGGTATTTTACGGCGGTAGAAACCACGTGGTTCTGGGCCAGGTCGCCGATCACCCGCGATTCGATCTGGATCTTTTTGATAAAGTTCTCTACCCGGATCTCGTAACGAGAGTGCAGCTCACGGTGATTAAGCACTTTCATCGACTCAAAAACATCTACTGTTTTGGGCGAAATATAGGCTTTCAGTGCTTCCGGAACATCTTTGATATTACTTAATCCGCGTCTTTCCGCTTCTTCCTCCCATTCTTTGGAGTATCCGTTTCCTTCAAAAAGGATATTTTTAGAGTCTTTGATATACCCTTTCAGAATTTTCAGGATCACGCCTTCCTTATTGCCGTCGCCTTCTACGGCAATGGCCTCGTCATAAGCCGTTTTAAAGTCGCTCAGCTGCCGTGCCACAATGGTATTCAGCACCATCATCGGAGTGGCGGAGTTGGCCAGTGAACCTACGGCACGGAATTCAAATTTATTCCCGGTAAAAGCAAACGGGGAAGTCCGGTTACGGTCGGTATTGTCCAGCAGGATAGAAGGTATGCGGTTGATACCCAGCTTAATGTAAGCGTTCTCTCCTATTTCGATATCGAAATTTTCTTTGTTTTCCAGCTCTTCCAGCACGCGGGTCATGGTAGAGCCCAGGAAGATCGACATAATGGCCGGCGGGGCTTCATTAGCGCCCAGGCGGTGCTCATTGCTGGCTGTAGCCACTGTAGCTCTCAGCATATCGGCGTGGTCATGCACGGCCTTTACCACATTCACCAGGAAAGTAATGAACATCAGTTTCCGGGTAGGGTCATCGCTGGGCGAAAGCAGGTTCACTCCCGTATCGGTTGAAAACGACCAGTTGTTATGCTTACCGCTGCCGTTAATGCCGGCAAACGGCTTTTCATGAAACAGTACCTGGAAATTATGCTTGGAAGCCACTTTTTTCATCACGTCCATCAGGAGGATGTTATGATCGCTGGCAATATTGATTTCCTCGAAGGTGGGGGCCACTTCAAACTGGGCCGGGGCCACCTCGTTATGCCGGGTTCTTAACGGAATCCCCAGCTTCAGGGCTTCAAACTCAAAATCCGCCATAAAAGCGTTTACGCGGGTAGGTATGGAGCCGAAATAGTGATCTTCCAGCTGCTGCCCCTTGGCCGGTGAATGTCCGAACACGGTACGACCGCACATCACCAGGTCAGGCCGGGAGTTATAGAGGGCTTTATCTACCAGGAAATACTCCTGCTCAATACCGCAGGTAGCGGTAACGCGGTTTACATTTTCATCAAATATCTGAGCTACAGCGGTAGCTGTCCGGTCCAGTGCCGTAGTAGAATTAAGCAGCGGCGATTTAGCGTCGAGCAGTTCACCGGAATAGGAAAAGAAAACCGAAGGAATACAGAGAGTACCGCTTCCTGCCCGGTTATAAAGAATAAACGCCGGTGAGGTGGGATTCCACGCGGTATACCCGCGGGCTTCAAAAGTAGCTCTCAGGCCCCCGCTGGGAAACGAAGAAGCATCAGGTTCCTGCTGAACCAAAGCCGAGCCTTTGAATTTTTCAATGGCGTGGCCATCGCCGGAAACATCAAAAAACGAATCGTGCTTTTCTGCGGTACCTCCGGTGAGAGGCTGAAACCAGTGGGTGTAGTGGGTTGCCCCTTTGGAAATGGCCCAGGTTTTCATGGCGGCCGCCACCTCATCTGCTACTTTTCCTTCTATGTTCTCTCCCGACCGGATGGCCTGGGATACCTTTTCGTAGGATTCTGCAGTGAGTAGTTCTTTCATCACTTCATCAGTGAACGTATTGGAGCTGTAGTATTCGCTCACTTTTCCCGTGGGAATGTCCACTTCAGGGATAGTTCTTGACTGAGCTACCTGAATGGCTTTCCATCTAAGTTCTGACATATGAAAAGGTATTTTTGTAGGAAGTATCTATATTTACAACAAAATAAATACCTGAATCTTTTATTTTAAACTAAAAGTCAAAATTTAATGCGGGAAAGGCTACGTTTTTTATTGATCTACTATGCCTTTTGGGTGGTCTTCTTTGTTTTTGCCCGGATAGTGTTCCTGGTATATCACGTGGACGATGCCCGGAGCCTTACCCTGGAAGAAGTCTACGGTATCTTCCGGCACGGCCTCCGGATGGACCTGGCCATGGCCGCCTATTATTCCCTGCTGCCTTTCTTATGGGTCACGTTCAGTAATTTTATTGACAAAGGAGTTTTTCAGAACACCTTCTTTTCCTATACCTTTATCCTGCTTACACTGACCAACCTCATCGTGGTGGCAGATCTTGAGGTTTACAATACCTGGAATTTCAGGCTTGACAGTACCCCTTTAAAGTTCCTCAGCAGTCCCAAAGAAGCCTTTATTTCGGTAAAAAGCTCACCCATTCTGAGACTTTTTCTGAGTTATCTCCTTCTGCTGGCCATGGCCAGTATTATTGTATACCGGATTGTGGCCAATAAGATTTACGACTGGAAGCATATTAAGGCCTTTCCCTTTATTCTGTATGGCCTGCTGATGACTGCTGCTCTGATCCTGCCCATCCGGGGCGGCTGGGGCAAAGAAGTGCTGAAACAGAGTTCAGTATACTTTTCTACACGTAATTTTGTTAATGTTTCGGCACTGAATGCCCCCTGGAACTTTTTCAGCTCCCTGCTAAACCGGGCATCAGTGAAAGAAAACCCTTACAGCTACCTCCCCCGTGAAACCCTGGATACCCGCCTGAAAAGCCTTTTTACGCGTAGCGGCGAAACCATACCCATGATCAGTGCCGGTGGTAATCCGCCCAATGTATTGCTGATTGTGGTAGAAAACCTGACCGGTAAAATAATGGATTACCGGTACCAGGACCAGGCCGTAACCCCGTTCATGAACCAGCTTAAACAGGAGGGAATTTACTTTGAGAATATCTATGCGGCAGCTGACCGGACCGACAAGACAGTGGTCAGTATTTTAAGCGGGTATCCCGCGCAGCCCAAGGAAGCCCTGGTAGAATTTTCGGAAAAGGTAAGAAAACTGCCGTTTCTGAGTAATACATTTAATAATGAGGGCTACTCTACCCGGTTTTATTATGGCGGAGATGCCAGTTTTCTGAGCCTGAAAGATTACCTGTTTACCGGTAATTTTGAGAAGATACAGGAGAAAAGTGATTTTGATGGAACAGTTGATTTTTCGTCTTTGGGGGCTCCTGACAGTGTGGTTTACCAGAAGTTCCTGGCCGACCACCGGAACCATCACTCCCGGCCTTTTTTCAGCACGGTCTTAACCCTCTCCAGCCATGAGCCTTACGGTATACCGGGTAAGGGGCTTTTTTCAGGAGGAACCGCCCCGGAACATTTCTATAATTCATTGAATTATGCTGACCATAGCCTGGAGAAGTTCCTGGAAGAGAGCAAAAAACAGGACTGGTGGCAGAGTACTCTGGTAGTTATTATAGGAAATCACGGACATAAATGGCCTGAAACCGGTGATAAGACCGATAATTTCAGGGTTCCGATGATCTGGACCGGCGGTGTGGTAAAAAATGCACACCGGGTAAAAGAAGTATATGGCCAGACAGACCTGGCTGCTACCGTTTTAGGACAGCTGGGAATAAATGCTTCCGGATTCCGGTGGAGTAAGAATATCTTTGACAAAGCCGCTCCCTCCTGGGCATTTTTTGTGTTCAATGACGGTTTCGGCTATGTCACGGATAAGAACCGGATTCTGTTTGATAATGTAGGCCGGCGAATGATGGATCAGTCCGGGGCTGTTTCTTCCGGAGAGCAGGAAGCCGGTAAAGCGCTGATGCAAAGAACCTATCAGAGCTTCCTGGACCTGTAAAAAAATAACCGTTAACTAATTTTTGTGAAGTATACCTGCCGCGGATTTATTATTTTAGCTACCGGTTCTTATTACTAAATTTTATATGGATGAAAACCTTACTTTGTTTTTTACTGTCTTTGGCACTTTTCTCCTGCAGGAATGATTTTACGGTCCGGCCCGAAAGCTCCGGAATCCGGCTTGCGGAAGTCTATTTTGGTAAAGACAAAATGTACGAATATGAATACAACCGTGAGGGGCTGCTGGCAGCTGAAAAGAGTAAATGGCGCTATTCTTCTTATTCGTATGACCATACGGCGGGCGTGGTTTCCGAAGATATTTATGAAGATCCGGGAATATACAGCAGCTCTTCGGTAATTGCTGAGAAAAGCTGGAACCGGACAGAATGGGTTTCTCCCAAAAACACGGACAAGGTGGCTACGATCCGGTACCGGTTTGATCAGGATAAGCGGATGCTCAGCAGCACTCAGCGCGTGCCCGGTGCCTGGATAGAATATATATATGGTGAAAGCTCCCGGATCACAGAAGTGAAAATGTACTTTTCGGGGAAGCTGGACGGGATAAGAGAATACACTTACGACAGTAACGGCAACATGATCCGGGATGAGCACTACCATATTCTGGCAGATGGCACAAAGCGATTGAGCAATGTTACGGAATATGAGTTTGATAACGCGAAGAACCCCTATTTCAATATTTCCCCGGCGAATGTTCCCGGTGAGAAAACCAACCCCAATAATATTACCCGGAAAAAATACAGCATAACGGGGTATCCCGGATCGGATACCGGATATACCTATACCTATAACTCGGCGGGTTACCCGGTGAGCAGGGATCAGGGGGATTTTGTAACATATTACAAATACGGGAATTAAAGGCTCCCTACACCGCTACCGGCGCTTTAATTCCCGGATAGGGATCATAATTCAGCAGCTCAAAATCTTCAAAGGTAAAATCGAATACAGATTTTATTTCCGGATTTAGCTTCATAACGGGCAGGGCGCGCGGGGTGCGTTCCAACTGCTTATTGACCTGCTCCAGGTGATTAAGGTAAATATGGGTATCACCGCCGGTCCACACAAAGTCACCCAATCCCAGCCCGCATTCCTGCGCGATCATCATGGTGAGCAGTGCATAAGAAGCGATATTAAACGGTACTCCCAGGAACACATCAGCGCTGCGCTGATAAAGCTGGCAGGATAGCCTTCCGTCTGCCACATAAAACTGGAACAGGGCGTGACAAGGCATGAGGGCCATTTGAGAAAGCTCGCCCACATTCCAGGCTGAAACCATGATCCGCCGGGAATCCGGGTTATTTTTAAGCTGTTTCAATACCTCTTTCAACTGGTCTATCTCTCCGTTCTGATAAGACCAGGCCCGCCATTGTTTGCCGTAAACAGGGCCCAGGTTTCCGTTTTCATCGGCCCATTCATCCCAGATGCTCACTCCGTGTTCTTTCAGGTAGGCAATGTTGGTATCGCCTTTAATGAACCATAGCAGCTCGTGGATAATGGATTTCAGATGCAGTTTTTTAGTAGTTACCATGGGGAAGCCCTTGTCCAGGTCAAACCGCATCTGGTAGCCGAAAACACTGAGCGTGCCCGTGCCTGTACGGTCAGTCTTTGGGGTTCCTTCCTTTAAAATATGTTTTAAGAGATCATGGTATTGCTGCATTTTCCGGAATTTTTAGTTACAAAGAAAACAAATATTCCCTACAGCTCCGCGCCGGCCTCCGGATTTTTACTTTACGGTAACCCCTTTGGTGACGAGCGTGGAAAATACCCGGCTGAAATATTTCTCCTCTTCTTCCGTACCGGCATACCGGTTTTCCATCAGGTAAATTTCTTTGATCTGCGGCAGGCCCAGCAGGAAGTCGAGGTCGCCACTTACCTGGTTGTAGCTGTAATCCAGTGATTTAAGATCTTTAAGAGGCTGAATCCGCCAGGATACCTCCTTCAGCCGGTTGAAACCTACATCCAGTATTTCCAGCCGGGGAGGAAGGGGTGGTAATGACTTCAGCCGGTTGTGATGCGAGTATAATACTTTCAGCCGCGACATGGATCCTATGCCGGCCGGTAATTCTTCCAGTTGATTATAAGATACTGCCAGGGTTTCCAGCCTCTTCATACGGGTAATGCGGGAAGGCAGGGCAGTCAGCCTGTTCCGGTAAAGATCCAGCTCTTTCAGTTTTTTCAGCCGGCCGATCCGGGGGCTTATTTCGGTTATTACATTTCCATACAGGTTCAGGGATTGTACCTTTTTTACTTTCCGGATGTCTTTGCGGCTGATCTCGGTGACTGAACTATTGGCCAGAAAAAGGTACCTTACCTTCCGGTGGGTTTTGGGAATATGCGTGAAGTGATTGTCGGTGAGGTTAACGGCTGAAGGGCCTTTCCTGCCGGTGATACGGAAACTGCCGTCGCTCAGCATATTATTCTGTAAAGAAAGGGTGGCCAGCTTCGGAAAATCTTTGGTATTTATGGTGGCCGATGTAATATAATTGTCTTTCAGATTAATATTTTTCAAATTCCGGAAACGCTTTAGCTGGGGAGGAAATTCCGTTAGTCCGAAATCGGTCAGATTGATCTCGGTAATGTTTTCCGGCTGGGTGTTCAGGAATTCATCAAGATTTTGGGGTGGTCTGCGCAGAATAACCGAGCCTGAATAGGTGCGGACAGGCGAAGCCGCGGCCTGATCTTTAAAATTCTTTATGATTTTCATCCATTCACTTTCCAGGTGGGTTCGTAAACTTCCTTCTTCCAGCCTGTCTAACCGGTCTCTCATCCGGAAATCCAGGGTTCTCCGGGTAGTATCCGTACGCACCAGGTAATAAATCAGGCTGTCCACGCTGCCCTCAGGATTAACAAAAACATGGAACTGAAGGCGGGTTAAGGTGGTCAGAATGGGTGACCAATCCATGTTACGGCTAATTGCGGCCATTTCTTTTCGTAAAGTGGCTGCCTCTGTATTACGGGTCATCCGGATCACGGGTCCGCCAGGTATTCCTATATTTCTCTCCTGTGCGTTTTCCTGCGATACAGGTAGCTGAATGGCCGTCTGCATGGCGGTAGTCACTTTTCTATCTGCTGAGACAGTAGTTACTTCAACGGACTTGCCAAAATACTGTTTTAGCATCGTGGAGTCAGAAATATTAATCATTTTCTGAGCGTCTGACGACAGGCTTATAAATAATATGGAGAAAAGAAATACCGGTTTTCTCATGGGTTATTTAAATTTTTGGATAAGCAAATATAGAAAAGGATAGTTAAATAACTAAATAAATAGTTAAAATATTTTACCTTCCGGAAAGCAGTATTTATAAGGCATTTGGAAAAAGATTTGTTTATATTACAGAATCTTTTTAATTTTGCACCTCAAAAAAATTAATTAGTAATCATATGTACGCAATCGTAGAGATCGCAGGCCAGCAATTTAAAGTAGAAGAGGGTCGTTACATCTATACCCATCGGTTAGAAGGTGAAGCGAACGCTGAGCTTGTTTTCGACAAGGTTCTTCTTGTTGAATCAGAAGGAGGAGTATCCGTAGGAGCTCCTACCGTAGCAGGTGCGTCTGTAAAAGGCACCATTTTAGAGCATTTGAAAGGCGAAAAGGTAATCGTTTTCAAGAAAAAGAGACGTAAGAGTTACCAGAAGCAAAACGGACATCGTCAGGCTTTGACGAAAGTTCAGATCAACCAGATTGTTGGTGCATAAAAAATTTCAGAATCTTAAAACATTAGAATACAATGGCACATAAGAAAGGGGTCGGTAGTTCGAAAAACGGTCGTGAATCAGAAAGTAAACGTCTTGGCGTTAAACTTTACGGAGGTCAGGCGGTGATCGCAGGCAACATCATTGTTCGTCAGCGCGGTACCAAACACAATCCAGGTCAGAACGTAGGTCTTGGCCGCGATCATACTTTATTTGCTTTAACAGACGGAGTAATCACCTTTAAAAAAGGTCGTGACGGAAAATCTTTCGTACATGTACTTCCTGCGGAGGCTACTGCTGAAGCGTAAGTAAAGGGTAAAGAATTTAAGGAAGAGGTCTCAGGACCTCTTTTTTTGTTTTCCCGGCACTTTCAGCCTCTCCCGTTTGTTATCTACCCAAGAACATCTTAAGAAACAATGCTGAAAAGAAACACCATGATATATACGGAGTTGAGTCCCAATCCTAACTCCATGAAATTTGTACTTAATTACGAGATCGTGCCGGAGGGGCTGTCTTTTGATTACCCGAACAAAGCGACCACTCTTGACGAAAAGAAGGCCTCTCCCTTGGCCGCTGACCTGTTTTTGTTTGATTTCGTAGAGCGGGTATTTATCTCTTCCAATTTTATTACCCTCACCAAACGGGAAGATATCGAGTGGGAAGAGGTGATCACCGATGTTCGTCAGTTCATCAAAATTTACTTCGATGAAAGCCACCCGGTTTTCACTCAAAAGACCATTGACTCCAATACTCTGATCGTTCAGGGAAATGACACGCCTGTGGTAGCTAAAATAAAATCTACTCTGGATCAGTACGTACGGCCGGCAGTGGAATCTGACGGCGGGGCTATTAACTACTCTTCCTTTGACGAAGAAAGCGGTACGGTGAAGGTAATGCTTCAGGGCTCCTGCAGCGGGTGCCCTTCTGCGTCTATGACGCTGAAGGCGGGGATAGAGCGTTTGCTGACATCTATGATTCCGGAGGTGAAGCTGGTGGAAGCGGAGGAGATGTAAGTTCCGGGTTCCGGGTAGAGAGTTCCGAGTGAAGAGTTCTGAGCTCCGAGTGAAGAGTCCCCGTGGGTAGCCATCTGTCACCCTGAGCTTGTCGAAGGGCGCGTGAATATTGGGAGATAAATAACCTCAAAATATTAAATAAACTTCAGGCGCCCTTCGACAAGCTCAGGGTGACAGATGGCTACCCACGGGGACTCTTCACTCGGAGCTCAGAACTCTTCACTCGGAACTCGCTACTAAGAACTACCTAAGCCCCTCTATCGCCCTGTTCACCTCATTCAGCTTCCTTTGCTGGTGTAGTATAGTCGGAGCAGCTACCCGGTCTTTGCATTCAAACAGGGCACATCTTTCACAGGTTTGCCCTACTTCTTTGCGGGTAATGCCGGTGTCATCCATAAAAGCGACTTTAGATCGTACATTGCTGTCGATTTCCATGCCCAGGGTGATACTTTCCGTTCCCCCGTCTTTCGAGGTTTTGGCCAAAGCTACCTCAAAATAACGGTGACCCATGGTTTCAAAATTAGAAATCTGGGTCTTTATAAAGCGCTCATCACTATTGAAAGGCACTTCATCCAGGATACTGATTCCCGGCCAGCGGCGGCAGTAGTGTTCATTGCGGTTTTCCTGGGGATCGTGCTGTCCTACCAGGTGGATTTCCTTAATGAGGCGGGGAGCCCGGCTTCCGTCTGATGAAGTAAATTTCAGGAAATAGAGTTTTTCAATCTGGAAATGGGCGGGTAAGAGGGAAAAAAGCCGGTAAAACACCGTTTCTTCCGATACCGGGAACTGGTCAAGAACGTTCAGAAACTTCCGCCTGCTGAACTTGTGATCTCCCAGCACTTTCTGCATTTCACGGATCAGGCTGTTTTTCGGAATAAGAATACAGGCGGCAAAATACGAAGCCTTGAAGTTGTTAAAAACTTCGTCAAATGAATTAACACTCACCCACGTAGATGTCAGCGGGCGTACCCGGATTCCCATAAACCGGAAGCCCGACTCGCGGGCCAGGGCAAAGATCCTCTGTTTTTCGGTGAGGTTACGGTTGAGAAAGAATTTCTTTGAACGCGGAACCAGCACCGTTCGCAGTCCTGCCAGGGCAGGATATTTTTCACCGTCAAAGGTATCGGTAGCCAGCTGGTGTTCTACCCGGAGGTATTTCTTCAGTACGCTTTCCGTTTTCTCTTCTCCTTTAAGAAAAGTCTCCGCCAGCTCTTCCAGTTCGGGGAAATAGTTTTTATGGATTTCCAGGTAGGAACGCAGTACAGCAAAGTACAGCTTTTCCACGCTTACATTGTAGCTTCGCCCGATTTTTATCAGCGTATTCACCAGGGCGCTGAATTTCACCGGGGCATCGGCAATCATCTCAATGATCCGGGCAGGATCTATCCCGAAAAACTCGAAAGGGATATCGGTAAAAAACTTGTTTTTAAGGATTTCACCGGTGGGTCCCAGTGCTTTTTTCAGGTCGGAAGAGACCAGTTCGTCATATTCCACCCCTAAAGCCCGCGAAAGTTCGAATATCTTATCCGTTTTGGGGTATTTTTTCCCCTTTTCAATTTCGTTCAGGTAGGAAGGAGAGATATCACAGCGGTCGGAGAGCTCCTGGAGTGACCACCCCCTCTCCTGCCGGAACTGCTTAAGCTTTAAGCCGAAAATCAGCCTTATAGGATCTGCCTTCTCCTTCATATTGCTGATTTCGGTCGGAATTACAATTTAAACTCGGAAAATACCATATGGACTTCAGGACCCACTCCTGCTATTTGCTCCTCATCCTTAGCCTTCAGAATCATGGTGGTGTTATTGAGCTGAACCAGCTCAAAGTCACCTTTAAATCCGACAATGTCAATATCGAGGGTTTTCTGATCCTCTTCAATGGCCCATTTTCCCCGGTTAATTACCCCTTTGGTGGTTTTGTCAATTCCCCGCACCTCACTATTTTGCCTGAATTCAAAGACAAGGCCGTAAAGCATTAAGGCATCTTTTTTTAGCTGCCCGTCATTAAGCATAACTCCCTGTGTATCCGTAAACTTATCCAGCTGCCAGCCGTGAGCTGCCAGTAGTTGGGCCTTTGTTTTATTTTCCGAACCTATATTCGGGTCTGCACAGGCTGTTAAAATAACTGCAAATAATGAAATTAAAACAAAATTTTTCAATTTACTTTTGAGTTTGATTTATATAATAACGCTGGATAATGGTTACAAATTTAAAAAGGAAATGCATAGTTTTGGGATTAGGCCTGCTTTTTGTTTCCATGCACCGGGTTTCTGCACAAAATTGCCCGACGGGAACAGACTTTCCCATTTCACCCTCCTCAGGTTCTGTTAACTGGTACCAGTTTCCTGAATTTTCACTTCCTTTTACTATTATTTACAGTGGCTCGCAGGCGGTTTATAACCCCGATGCCCTGCTTAAAAGAGGGTTTAGTCATGTTTCCAACCCGAATAGTATCCACTATCTGCCTACGGGTAACCGGGCCTACATTTACTATGGAGTAGCCGTTGCCGATCAGCCCTGGAGAACCCACAAGTCGCCCTACGGCAATGATATGAATGTGTATCACCGGAAATGGGATGATGACCTCGCCTATTTCCGGTCACTGAACGGAGGCAGTGCCGATGTGGATATTTTCTGCCTGGATATTGAAATGCATCACAAGTCGCGCGATTCCATCCTGGTATTAAAAAGCATGGATTTTGTTCCTGCAGAGATCAGGTCGCTCAGCGATGAGGCCTTTATTACGCGTTATCAGAAAGATATGCAGGCGCTTTATGCCCATGCGGCCGGCTATATAAAAGAGAGGGTAAATGCACGCCGGTTTACGGCCTACGGCGACGTACCCGTTTTTAACACCTTTACCAATATCCAGGGGCCCTCGTGGGAAAAATGGAAGACCGACCCTTCCCTGCTGAATTACATTGCATATGATTTTGACCATAAAAAGGCGGGTGGAAGCTATTATGAGCAGATGGATGTGTTGTCGCCTAATGCCTATTTTTATTACGATTACCCCCATATTTTTGCCGGGGAATACCTTTCTTACCTGATGTTTCAGACCGAGGCGAACGCAGCCTGGTCTTCACTTGACCAGTGGGTATTTCTCTGGAACCGTTACAGCTTTACCCCCCAGTTTGCTGGGAAGAGCATCCGGCCCTGGATGTCAGAAGCCATGGCCATCTTTCCTTTCTTTTCAGGGGCGAAGGGCCTCTGGATATGGGATGATATGGGAACTTTTTCCGATTACTCAGGGTATGAATATTTTATGAAGGGGCTCTACCGGCTTTCGGCCTTCCGCCATTTTTTTGAAGGAAATTACCAGCTGGTTCAGACCATCCCGGCCCGTGATTACAATGAAAACCGGCTTCCGGTATGGCGGGGAGTGTACAAAGACGGGCGTTTGCTGGTAGCTGCACATAACCCCTGGGCAGGTTCTGATAGTGAAGAAGTTAAGCTTACTATAAATTACGGCAGCCTGAAAGAAACCATTACCCTTCGGGGCTATGAGATATTCCTGTGTGAATACCCGGCCGGACAGGTGACCGGAAATGAAGAGCCCGGTAGCGGCCTCACCGTATACCCTAACCCGGCTGAAGTGCAGGTAAGCTATAAGGTAAAAACGGGTGGAGAACGTATACTTCAGTTGTTTCTTTCCGACGAGCAGGGCCGCATTCTGTACCGGGAAGAAGTAAATACGCAGGGAGTTGATGAGTATACCGGCCAGCTGAACCTTCGGAAATACAGAACGAACAGGCTTTACCTGCAGCTGAAGGGAGAGTCTTTGAATGAAACCCAAAAAATTATTGTACAGCCATGAATCGATTAGGAGATGAAACCAGCCCCTACCTGTTACAACATAAGGATAACCCGGTACATTGGTATCCCTGGAGCGATGAGGCTTTGAAAACGGCCCGTTCGGAAGACAAGGTGATCCTGCTCAGTATAGGCTATTCTGCCTGTCACTGGTGTCATGTGATGGAACACGAGTGTTTCGAAGACCAGGAAGTGGCGGCACTGATGAACAGGTATTTTGTCAACATTAAAGTAGACCGGGAAGAGCGGCCCGATATTGACCACATCTATATGGAAGCCCTGCAGAATATGGGTATCCGGGGCGGCTGGCCGCTGAATGTATTTCTGCTGCCTACCGGGGAGCCGTTTTACGGAGGAACCTACTTTCCCAAACCCCGTTTCATGGAGGTGATGGCGGGTATAGTGAAGGTGTTTGAAGAACGCAGAGAGGAGGTTATGGCTTCAGGTAGAAGCTTTGTTAATAGTCTAAATACAAAGGACTCTGAGAAGTATTTATTCGGAAAAATATCGGATAGTTCGACTTATACGAAAGAAGAGTTAGCTGAAATCAGTGAAAAGCTGGCTAAAGATTTTGATACGGACGACGGAGGGATGAACCGGGCCCCTAAGTTTCCCATGCCTGCCTTATGGAATATGGTGCATCACCTGGCCGGCCTGACGGAGAACCCCTACCTGAAAGAGCACCTGGAATTTACGTTAGGCAGGATGGTATTGGGAGGGATATTTGACCACCTGGGCGGTGGGTGGACCCGTTACTCGGTAGACAGTTACTGGAAAGTGCCGCATTTTGAAAAAATGCTGTACGATAACGCACAGCTTATGCATCTTTACAGCACCGTGGCGGAGGGCTCAGAGTATCAGCCGCTGTACCGCTGGGCGGCAGATCTGACTTTTTCATGGGTGAAGCGGGAGATGAATCATGAAAACGGCGGAATGTTTTCTGCCCTGGACGCAGATTCTGAAGGTGAAGAGGGTAAATTCTATGTGTGGACAAAGGATGAGACAGAGCAGGTGCTGGGTGAAGAAGCGGCGCTGTTTATAGAAGAGTACGGTATAACAAAGCAAGGCAACTGGGAACATGGAAATAATATTCTTCACCTGGAGCATCTGCCGGTACAGTGGGATAAAATAAGGAAATCGCACGAAAAACTGCTCGAAATAAGAGAAAAGAGAGTACGCCCCGGGTTAGATAATAAAGTAATCACTTCCTGGAATGCGCTGATGATCTCGGGAATGGTGGCCCGTAGCAAAACGTTTGGCAGCGAGTTGGGTTTTGCCCGGGAGAAGCTGGACTACCTGAACCGTGAACTGACCTTTGGCTGCCGGAATGAAGACGGTGACACTGCCACGGGCGTATTTCACCAGGCCGGTGAACGTAAGATCAACGGGTTTCTGGACGATTATGCAGCGCTTATCCGGGCCAATACTGATATGTATTCGGTTAGTTTTGAGGAAAGCTACCTGGAAATGGCGGCTCAGTTATGCCAATATGTACTGGCCAACTTTTATGATGAGGAGGAAGGCCTGTTTTATTATACCGATATACAGGCGGAACAGCTGATTGCCCGGAAAAAAGAGTTGTTTGATAATGTAATCCCCTCTTCCAATTCCATGATGGCGCAAAGCCTTTATTTCGCCGGAAGGTATACAGGTAATACAGCGTATACTGAAATGGCACGGCAGATGTTTGCCCGGCTGAAACCACTTACCCTGCAGGATCCGCAGTGGCTGAGTCATTGGACCGACCTGGGCCTGATTTTAAGCCGGAAGCAGGTAGAGGTGGTGGTAACCGGGCCTGATTTCAGGGAATGGATAAAAGAGCTGAGGCAGTACGATAATTCACCTGCCACCTTGTACTTTGGAGCAGAAAGCAAGAGTATTTTACCGGTATTTGAAAGCCGGTTTACGGATAAGAATGCCATCTACCTTTGTGAGGATTATAGCTGCCGGATGCCGGTATTTTCCCTGGGAGAATTTCGCAATGAAAGATCAGGATGGTGACAATGCGAAATATTTGTAAATTTATATAATCATCTAATTCTACGGTAATTAAAACGCAGAGCCCCTTGTGAGAAGCTCTGCGTAAAAGAGTATGAAAAGCAGCCTTATGATTTCTTTGCGTCTTAAGCTATAATCTCAAAACTATGGGTAATTTCAGCGGAAGGCCGCAGCTGAGCCGTGGCCGAACAATATTTATCCATGGAAAGAGCGATGGCTTTTTCTACTTTGGCAGCGTCAAGCGGGCCGTAAAACTTATAATGGATATTGATTTTCTTAAAAGGCTTCATTTCTGTTCCTTCAATCTGCTCCCTTTCGCCGGTCACCTCAATTTTAAGGTCTTCCAGCGGCTGACGTTGTTTTTTCAATATCAGGATAAGATCAATAGAGGTACAGCCGCCCAGTCCCATCAGGAGAAGTTCCATAGGGCGCGCGCCGGCATTTCTTCCGCCGATGTTCTCAGCCGCATCAATATTTACCACTACGGATGACATGCCTTTTCCCTGCATGTGAAAAGCATCATCTATTCTGTCCAGTTCAATTTTCATCGTTTTTATTATTTGTTTTAAATGGGGTTCCCGGCTACGGGTAATCGGGAACCCAAATTTAACAAATTAATCTTTATGCGCTTTCGCGGTTTTCTGGCAACATCCCGGAAGAGCATCATGGGCTTTCTGATCAGCTACTACTTCATCTGCATCGTACCCGATTTTGGAGATTTTTTCTTTCAGCTCATCCTTGTCTGTTTTCCTGGGATTGTAGGTGACATTTACCGTATGACTTTTCAGGTCTACATTTACGGCCTGTACTCCTTTTTCTTTTCCCAGGTTAGACTCGATGGTCTTTTTGCACATCCCGCATTTTACGGATGAGGCAAAACTCACTTCTGCGGTTTTTCCTTTTTGGGCGAATGCTCCGAAACTAAGGGCTAAAACGAGGGTTAAAACTCCGATTACTCTTTTCATAATTATAAATTGTTAAGTTATTTACTTGATTTTATACCGGAAGCCGGTGTATACGGTGGCACCTGTGACCGGTCCCCAGATCCGGCCGGCATCAAATCCGGGCATGAAGGGCTGGTTGGCACTGATTATCGGGTTTTTCATTTTGAAACCGGTCAGGTTTTCTCCGCCGATATATACTTCCAGTTTTGGAAAATTCCTTGAAATCTGCCCGTTTACATTGATAAAGGTCGGTGCAAATTCATAGGGCATATTCTCATAAGGAACGGGTGCCAAAAAAGCATGTCCTCCGCCACCGGGCAGGTTAACAGGAATCCTTTGACGGCCATTCACGTGAAGGGTGGCGTCTACTTTCCATTTTTCATACGGGAAACTATAGCCCACGTTCACCAGCAGGCGATCCTGTGGCAGGAACATTTTATCTACCAGTACCTTTTCTCCCTGGGGTTTACCTATGGTTTGCTTATTATTTACATACCGGTACCCTATTTTAAACTCCCAGCGATTTACCGGGCCGTAATTCAATTCTAAGAGAGCACTGTTAGTACGTGATTTTCCGTCCAGGTTATAAAAATAGAGAAGCCTGTCCATCTCCATGTCTACGATCATCTGGTTTTCAAAACGGGTGTGATAAAACTCACCTGAAAGCGAGAGGTTAGGCAGGAAATCGATCACGTAGCTCCCACCGAAGGTCCACGAAACTTCCGGCCGGAGGTCTTCCAGGATTCGAACGGTACGGTTGCTCACCAGCATACCATAGCCTTCGGCAAAGGGGTTCGGTACCCGGTAGCCTTTCCCGGCAGACAGCCTTAAAGTATGGTTATCGGCCAGTTTCTGCATGATATGGATACGGGGAACAAAGAAGTTTCCGTAAAGGTTATGAAAATCATTTCTTAATCCCACCAGGATGCTGGTTTTGTCGGTATTTTTATAGTTATACTCAAAGAAAATCCCTGGAACCACCTCATTTCTATCCAGGTATATGCTTCCATATTGTTCGTCAAACACATCGTTCACAAAGCTGGCACCGGTTTTATAGGTATGATTGGTATTCCCGAAAATATCCTGGTAGATCAGGTTACCATATAGCGTGGTTTGCTTTCCGAAGTAAGGTCTTTTCCCGAACCATGACTCCGAATCGTGTACCGTTCCGTTCAGAATCAGGCCGAGTCCCCGGTAAGGCGCATCAGGGAAAAGGATAGCGGTCTTGGAAAATACCTCATAGCGCCGGGTATTGTTCGAAAACCCGTAAAGAGAGGGTGTAGAGGCATTGTCTTTAAAACCTTTTTGCCCCCCTACTCTGTCTTCGGTAAGGAAACGGCCGCCGAATTGTGCCATCAGCCGGTCACCGCTGTATTTCCAGCGGTTCAGCAGGTTGATCTGGTGGTATCGGGGCAGGTCACGGAAGCCGTCATCGTTACGGTCAATCTCTGATTTCAGCAAAGATCCGTGGCTCAGCAGGGCATACGACCACTTTTCGTTTTTGAGCTTTTGGGCTATATTCAGGTTAGCTTCCGAGCGGCCGAAATTATTGAAGTACATATTGACAAGCACTTTTTCAGGCAGGTCGGGCTTTTTTAATTCCACATTGACCTGCCCTACCATGTTTTCAGCGCCGGTGATCACTGAGCCCACGCCTTTGCCGATATCAATGGACTGGATCCAGGTACCGGGGATGTAATTCATGCCGAAAGTCTGGCCCAGTCCACGGATGGCCGGGATATTTTCCGTAGTGGTCTGCACATAGGAGCCACTCATGCCCAGCAGCTGGATCTGCCGCGAGCCCGTTACGGCATCTGTATTACCTACGCTGATAGATGCGTTGGTCTCGAAACTCTCCGAAAGGTTGCAGCAGGCTGCCTTCAGCAGCTCTTTGGAACTGATGATCTGCGTATGAATGGGCGACATCTTGTCGAGCATGGTGCCTGAAGTTTTCACCACTACCTCATCCAGGTCCATGCTGTTTTCTTTCATAATGACCACATAGAAGCGGTCTTCCGTGATATAGAGGGTATCCGGTTTAAAACCTATGAAGCTGAAAGCCAGGCGGTCTTCCGTAGAAATTTTAGCGATGGAAAACATGCCGTTTTCATCGGTCATCACGGCTGTGCGGGGATTTCCCACCCATGAAACCGTAGCTCCTGCTATGGCAGAATTGGTATTGTCGGCTATTTTACCTTTCACTTCCTGTGAAGAGGCTGCCGTACTATAGAATAAGAGTATTGCAATGATTAATCTGTTCATAAATACATAAAATTACGGATAAAAAGAAAATAGTCTTTTTACCGCAATCTCATATAATGAACTGCTCATTCAGAAGGTAGAGGGGTAAGGAAAGCGGCGGGGAGGAATCGCTGTGACCGAAAACCGGTTCCTCAGACAGAAGGGATACTTCAGGCCCGAATATGAACTCCGGCAGAACCATTTCTTCCGCTACTGAAGGGATAAAAACAAAACCGTGTACTTGCTGCACGGCATTATCTGCCTTATTTACCTTGTAGGAGATTTCACAGCAAACTCCTTTTTTAAGGGTTAAAGCCTGGGAAGCCGTGGCCTGCACGAGGTCACCGGCACAGGTTTCCAGGTCAAAAGACAGGGTCTTGGTTTTGGTAATAGTGCAAAGATGCTCAAAATAAGCAAATGAATGCGAACTTACGAGTACCGTAAGCGCCATCGTGAATGCCAATATTTTTTTGAGCTTTTGTGCCATTACTTTGTGATAACGGAATTAGCCGGTAAATAATTCATTTCAGGTTGGATTTTTTAAAGAACTCCTACCCTGCCGGCTCATAGGCGGTTTCGTTTTTAATTTCTCCCATCACAAAGATCGACTGGGTGGAACCGATATTTTCCAGCCCGGCCAGCTTGTTCATAATAAAGCTCTGGTATTCACGCATGTCGCTTACCACCACTTTGATCAGGAAGTCGTAATCGCCGGAGATATTCAGGCACTCCACTACTTCGGGCATGGATACGATGGCCCGAACGAACTTCGCTCCCGCTTCACGGGCATGTTCTTTCAGACGGATGTTGCACAATACCATCAGGTCTTTGCCAATCTTTTCACGGTCTACCAGCGCCACGTATTTTTTGATCACGCCCTCGTTTTCCAGCCGGCGGATCCGCTCATATACCGGTGTAGCCGAAAGGTTCAGTCTCCCGGCCAGTTCTTTGGTGGTTAACTTGGCATCCTGCTGGAGGTAGCGGATGATGTCGCGGTCAGTGTCGTCTAATTTGATCATTTGCTTTGATAGTTCCATTCTTTCTTCATTCCTCTTCATTCCTTCATGTTAAAATAAAAAAATCAATTATTAAACATGAAGGAATGAAGAGGAATGAAGAGGAATGAAGAAATACAGATAATTTATGCAAAAATAGAAAAAATGTTAAAATTAATGGATTTTTTCAGATAAAATATCTATATTTTTCTATTATGACTTATATTTTTATCTTTTGATTGTATATTTGGAGTAAAAATTTACTTAAAGGGCAGTTATGTCAGGTTTAAAAGAAGAACTGGAGAAGCGTATATTGATACTGGACGGGGCCATGGGAACCATGATCCAGCGGTATAAGCTTACTGATGCAGATTACCGGGGAGAACGTTTTAAGGATTTCCCGCATGATATAAAAGGAAATAACGATCTGCTTTCACTCACCCGACCGGATGTGATCCTGGCCATTCATAAGGAATACCTGGATGCGGGCGCAGATATACTGGAAACCAATACGTTCAGTGGTACATGGGTGGCGCAGGATGATTACCATATGGCCGACCTGGTCTATGAGATCAATTACGAGGGGGCGAAACTGGCCCGCCAGGCGGCGGATGAATATACGCTGGCGCACCCGGAAAAGCCACGGTTTGTGGCCGGTTCTATCGGCCCCACTACCAAAATGGCTTCTCTCTCACCGGATGTAAATAACCCGGGCTTCCGGGCCATTAATTTTGATCAGCTGACAGATGCCTTCACCACGCAGATCAATGCGCTTATAGACGGTGGAGTAGACTGCCTCCTGATAGAGACTGTAACCGATACGCTCAACTGTAAAGCTGCGCTTTTTGCGGCGCATACTATTATTGAAGAAAGAAAAGCGGCTGATCCGGCATTTGAAATGCCCCTGATGGTGTCAGGCACCATTACCGACCAGTCGGGCCGTACCCTTACCGGGCAGACTTCAGAGGCTTTTTATAACTCCGTAGCACACGGCGGCCTGCTTTCCATAGGCCTGAACTGCGCGCTGGGCGCGCGCGCCATGAAGCCCTACCTGGCCGAGCTGAGCCGGGTGGCCGACTGTTTTGTGAGCGTGTACCCGAACGCCGGGCTGCCCAATGAGATGGGCCAGTACGATGAGACGCCGGAATATATGGCTGAGCAGGTCAGGGAGTTTGTGGAAGAGGGGTATGTCAACATCCTGGGCGGCTGCTGCGGTACCACACCTGACCATATCCGGGCTTTTGCTGAGCTGGCTAAGAGTTATGCTCCCCGGAAACGTCCGGAAATAGCGCCTATGCTACGGCTGAGCGGGCTGGAGCCCATGACCCTGACACCGGAGCTCGCCTTTGTGAATGTGGGCGAAAGAACCAACGTGACAGGCTCCAAGAAGTTTTTGCGGCTGATTAAAAGCAGGAAGTTTGATGAGGCACTGAGTGTGGCGCTGGACCAGGTAGAGGGCGGCGCCAATGTCATCGATGTAAATATGGATGAGGGGATGCTGGACGGCGTAGAAGCCATGACCACTTTCCTGAACCTGATGGCTTCCGAACCGGAGATCTCCCGTATCCCGGTAATGGTGGATTCTTCGAAATGGGAGATCATTGAGGCCGGGCTTAAGTGTGTACAGGGTAAAGGCATTGTCAACTCCATATCTCTGAAAGAAGGGGAAGAAGCCTTTACAGATCATGCCAATACCATCCGGAAATACGGAGCGGCGGTGATTGTGATGGCTTTTGACGAAGACGGCCAGGCCGATACCACGGAGAGAAGAATAGAAATAGCGAAGCGTTCTTACGATATCCTGGTGAACAAGGTGGGTTTCCCGCCGCAGGACATCATCTTTGACCTGAATATCTTCCCGGTAGCTACGGGTATTGAAGAGCACCGGATCAATGCGGTTTCGTTTTTTGAAGCTACGAAATGGGTACGCGAAAACCTGCCTCATGCTCATATCAGCGGCGGGGTAAGTAACGTTTCTTTCTCTTTCAGGGGGAACGACCGCGTGCGAGAGGCCATCCATTCGGCCTTTTTATACCACGGTCGTCGCGCCGGTATGGACATGGGGATTGTGAACCCGGCCATGCTGGAGGTGTATGACGATATCCCTCAGGACCTCCTGAAAGCCGTGGAAGATGTGCTGCTGAACCGCACCGATGATGCCACGGAAGTACTCCTGGAAATGGCTGAAGGACTAAAAGGAGAAGGAAAGACCGATGAAAAAGCTGTTCAGGAGTGGCGGACCCAGCCCGTGGCCAAGCGCATAGAACATGCTCTGGTGAAGGGGATTGTGGAGTATATAGATGAGGATATCGAAGAGATCCGGCACCATTTCCCGAGTCCGTTGCAGGTGATTGAAGGACCGCTGATGGACGGCATGAATGTGGTGGGCGATCTCTTTGGTTCGGGGAAGATGTTCCTGCCCCAGGTAGTGAAATCGGCCCGGGTGATGAAAAAAGCGGTAGCTTACCTCCTGCCCTTCCTGGAAGAAGAAAAGCTGAAATCAGGCAATACGACCCAGAATAACGGAAAAGTGCTCATGGCCACGGTCAAAGGCGATGTGCATGATATCGGGAAGAACATTGTGGGCGTGGTTCTGGCCTGTAATAATTACGAGATTATTGACCTGGGCGTGATGGTGCCTGCCGAAAAGATACTGGAAGAGGCTGAAAAGCACCAGGTAGATGCTATAGGCCTCAGCGGGCTGATCACGCCCTCCCTGGATGAGATGGTTTATGTGGCCAAAGAAATGCAGAAAAGGGGCATGGATATGCCTTTGCTGATCGGTGGAGCCACTACTTCGCGGGCGCATACGGCGGTGAAAATTGATACCTGCTTTGACGGACCGGTGATCCACGTGCTGGATGCCTCCAAATCCGTGCCGGTAGTGTCTAACCTGCTCAGTAAAGACCAGCGGGATTCGTACATCCAGTCGGTAAAGCTGGACTACGCCCGGTTCAGGGAAGATTACCAGAAACGCCAGACCATCAAGACGTATATTACGCTGAAAGAAGCCCGGGAAAACAAACTGAAAGTAGACTGGGATAACTATGAAATACCTGTACCAAAATTCTTAGGTACAAGGTCTTATGAGAACTATAATTTAAGGGAGATCGCCAAATATTTCGACTGGACACCCTTCTTCCAGGCCTGGGATCTGCACGGCCATTACCCGAAGATCCTAAACGACGAAGTGGTGGGAAAAGAAGCCCAAAAGCTCTTTGAAGATGCTCAGAAGATGCTGAAGACCGTACTGGACGAAAACTGGTTTGATGCCCGGGCGGTGATCGGCTTCTGGCCCAGTAATGTCGAAAATGATGATACGCAGCTGGTGTATGATTTTACGGAGAAAGCGGTACAGTGTGATTGTAAGCTACCGGGGCATGAACACCGTATTTTTGAAGCGGATCACAGCACGGTGGTAGCCCGGATTCAGCATCTTCGTCAGCAGGGCAAAAAAGGAAGCGGAATCCCTAACCTGTCGCTGGCCGATTTTGTAGCACCGGTGGAAACCGGGAAACAGGATTATTTCGGTGCATTTGCGGTGGGTATCTTTGGTGCGGAAAAGATCGCAAAGGAGATGGAAGCTCAATTTGACGACTATAACGCTATTATGGTGAAAGTATTGGCCGACCGTTTTGCCGAAGCCTTTACTGAATTGCTGCATGAGAAGGTCAGGAAAGAGCTTTGGGCCTACCATACCGAAGAAAACCTGAGTAACGAAGACCTGATCAAAGAAAAATATGTAGGGATTCGCCCTGCACCGGGGTATCCGGCCTGCCCGGATCATAACCCTAAGCGTGATATCTTCCGCCTGCTGAATGTGGAGCAGAAAATCGGCCTGCGGCTTACTGAAAGCCTGGCGATGTGGCCGGCATCAGCGGTTTCCGGCTTCTATTATGCTCACCCGCAATCCAAATATTTCGGTTTGGGTAAGATTGAAAAAGACCAG
>Ga0222429_100252_pt1 | contig 63280 bp, 47 predicted proteins | sample 1B50Ametagenome_FD_182475 | JGI IMG/M metagenome (GOLD analysis project Ga0222429, IMG submission 182475) | Enriched microbial communities from leaf-cutter ant dump, University of Wisconsin, Madison, United States - 1B50A (version 2) | ecosystem: Environmental > Terrestrial > Nest > Insects nest...
GCGCTACCATTGGAGCCTGAAAAAATACCACGACACCGAGAAAAAAGTGGGGACCAATAACAGCTTCAAGGACATCGTCTATTACCGCTACGCAGAAACCCTGCTGCTGGGGGCCGAGGCGCACTGGAGGCTTGGCAACCAGAACGCGGCAGACCCTAAGGCTTTGTCCTACATTAACCAGGTAAGGACCCGGGCCGGCCTGCAGCCCTTCACTTCTTTCGACCAGGAAAGCTACCTCGAAGAATCAGCCCGGGAGCTGGCCTTTGAAAACGAACGGTGGTTCCTGCTGAAGCGGCTGGGTATCCTGGTGGAAAGGGTGAATAAATACTACCAGATGGGTTCCAACTCCGGGAACACGGCCGTTTATCCCATGGCTCCCCACATGGTACGGATGCCCATCCCCCAGTCGCAGATCGACCTGATGCGGACCTTTCCCCAAAATGACGGATATTGATAAAAGCATTTCTATCCCAATGAAAAAGATAAAACTAACCTCCCTTCTCCTCCTAGCCCTCTTCTCCTGCAAAGAAGACGGGGGAGGTGGAACCGTACCCCCGGAAGAAACACCGGGTATCCTGAAGGAAAAAGCTGCCTTCGGTATCGGCGCGGCCATTAAAACTTCCCTCTTCACCGATGCCGTCTACACGGCTACCGTGAAAAAGCACTTCAGCCAGGTAACGGCGGAATGGGAAATGAAAATGGAATCCATCTGGTCTTCTTCCACGGCCTACAAGTGGGAGAATGCCGACCGGATCGTCAGCTTTGCTACCGATAACGGCCTGGAGGTACACGGCCATACCCTGGTGTGGTATAAGTCGTTCCCGCAATGGTTCAAAACTGCGAAATACGACTCCGTCACGTTTGAAGCCAAAGTAAAAGAATATATCCAGACCACAGTGACCCGGTACAGGGGAAAAGTGGAAAGCTGGGATGTGGTCAATGAGATCTTTAACGACAACGGCACCCTGCGCTCGGTAGACTGCCCGGTATTCGCCACCTTCAGGGACCCCATAGGCTTCTACGGGAGGTGCTTCCGCTATGCCCATGAGGCAGATCCGGACGCCCGGCTCTTCTATAACGACTATAGCGTGGTACTGGCTTCCAACAAACGGGCGGCCATCAAAAAAATGGCGACCCGCTTTAAAAACGAAGGCGTACCGCTGCACGGGATAGGCGACCAGTTCCACTACCGGGTTAATACCGATAAGAACACCATGAAGACCGGGCTGAACGACATGGCTTCCACGGGCCTGCTCATTCACATTTCGGAGCTGGACATCGTGGTGAACACCGCCCAGTCGGAGAGCTATGAATTTACGGCCACAGAGGCTGCCAAACAGGCCGCTACCTACCAGTATATCGCCGAAATATTCGAAGCGATCCCGGCCGCGCAGAAATTTGCCATCACCACCTGGGGCGTGAGCGATAAAAATACCTGGCTGACGGACTACTGGCATCGCAAGGAATACCCCCTGCTTTTTGATCAGAATTATAATGAAAAACAGGCCTACAAAGGCCTCTTATCCGGTTTAAAATAATGAAAAATAAACTATACCCCTTCGCCCTCGCCTTCCTGATGATGGCCTGCGAAAGCGACGAGGCCGCCAAGGTCACCCTTTTCGAGCCCGGAAAGCTGGAGGCCATCGCCTCTTCCACCGCCATTAAATTCGGTGAAACCATCACTTACACCGACCTGTCTACCAAAGTGCACCGGCGCAACTGGGTGTTCCCCGGCGGTACACCGGGCTCCTCTACCGACTCTGTAGTGACCGTAACCTATGCAGCCGGAGGCTCATTCAAGGCCGCGCTGAACATAGTCTTCATTGATAACCTGAAAGCGCAATACGCCTTTGATGTGGAGGTGGAAAAAGATCCTGATAAGGAAATCCCCGATTACGATTACGGGAAAACGTACGGCCTGTATACCGAAATGCCCTCTATTACGCCCGGCCTGAAATCGATCAGAACCATCGACATGAACCAGTTTCCTCCTGTCCGGGTCTCCGATGCCCTGGAAGGCGTGGAAGCTCTCCGGTTTGCACCCACCGGTAGTTCCGACTGGGCCATGGCCGCCCTGCAGGAAGGAAACGGCCAGAATATCGATATATCCGCCTTTCAGAACGGGTTTTATAACATTGCCCTGAAATCAGAATGCCAGGCCAATATGCTCCTGCGGATAAGAAGCACGGGCGGCGGAAATGCCATCCTGGAATTTACGGCCAAAGGAGAAGAATACGGATTCACACGTGATGGCCGCTGGCACCTGGTTTCCATACCGGTAGCCGATATCCTGGCAAAAGACAAGAACCTTAATCTTTCCCAGATTACCGACTTCCTGCTGTTCCGGAGCGCTCCGGGTGACGTACGTACCATTGACAATTATGTCTTTTACGTGGATCATATTTTCATGTCGGAAAAAGTGGAATTGAAAGGCAAATAAATTGACCCACCCGATGAATACAACCCGAGGAGACGCTGAAATTGGCGTCTCTTCATTCCGAACTATCATATACCTATGAAAATTTTATTCAGGATCTTATCATCTTTGTCCCTGGTGTGCCTGTACACCAACAGCCTGGGTGCGGACACCCTCCATACCCGGTCGCTGGATGAACCGGTTTACCGCCAGGTTAAAGCCCGGCCTAATGCCGACAGCACCACCTGGAAATACTATACCGCCAAAACCATCGACAAATTGCCGGAGGCCATTGGCCGGAATCCTGAAGCAGGAAGCTTCGGCGGCTGGAAGACCTCCGCCCCTTTCGCCGCCACCGGGTTCTACCGGGTAGATAAGCGGAACGACCGCTGGTGGCTGGTAGACCCCGAAGGGTACCCCTTTATCCACCGCGGAGTGGCCGTTTTCCGTCCGGGAAGGTCAAAACTCCAGGCCGCTTCACTCCGGAAAAAATACGGGACACGGAAAAACTGGGTGAGCCGCGAAAGCCGCTTTTTACTGGAGAACGGCTTTAACGGCACCGGCGCCTGGTCAGACCATGACCTGATCCGGGAGCAGCAGGCCCCGCTGGCCTACACCATCATTGTTAACCCCATGGGGAACTACAAGGCCGATCACCTGAAGCGTTTCAACGGCAAATACGAAATGGCAGGGTGGCAGGGCTACCGCTTTGACCTGATCATGGTATTTGACCCGGAGTTTGACCGCTACGTGGAAAAAGCAGTGGAGCCTATTGCCCGCTACCGGAACGACAAATACCTCCTGGGGTATTACACCGACAATGAGCTGCCCTGGAAAAACGATGCCCTGGACCGGCACCTTAAATACCTGAAGCCGCAGGAGGCGGGATACCAGGCTGCCAGGAAATGGCTGGATGAGCGGAAAGGGAAAAATGCAGGCCTGGACGACATTACCGATGAAGACCGCCGGGCATTTACCGGCTTCTACTTTGAAACCTATATGAAAAAAGTGGTCAGCGCCATCCGCAAACAGGACCCGAATCACCTTTACCTGGGCTGCCGGTTTAACCAGGAAAAAGAAGAGCTGAGTAACCCCGAGATCTTCCGGATAGCCGGGAAATACATGGACGTGGTCTCCATTAACCATTACCGGAAATGGGAGCCGGTACAGGAGATCATGGCCAACTGGGAAGCCTGGTCGGGCAAGCCGTTCATTATTACCGAATGGTACACCAAAGGCGAAGACTCCGGGCTTCCGAACCGCACCGGTGCCGGCTGGAATGTGCCCACCCAGCAGGACCGCGGCTACTTCTACCAGAACTTTACCATGGAGCTTATCAAAAGCAAAAGCTGCGTAGGCTGGCACTGGTTCACCTACCAGGACAATGACCCGCTGGACATGACCACCGACCCGTCAAACCGCGACTCCAACAAGGGGATCGTAGACAGCCGGTTCAGCCCCTACACGCCGCTGATAGAGCAGATGAATACGCTGAACCACCACACCTACGGGCTCATCGAGTACTTCGACAAACAATAAGAAAAATGCGTCCGGAAGAGATAAGCAAAAATGTACCTTATCTCACAAAACAGTCCGTTTGAAAAATTTGATTGGCCAAAGCAAAAATTAATTGCCAAAAGGATTCAATCAAATTTTTCAAGAGGATCATTGTTTTGTGAATGTTTTTTTGATACTTTTTTTCAAAAAAAGTATAACCCCATGAAAACCTTCGCCGACAAAGTAGTAGAATTCAACCGAAACCTTCAGTATACCGGGAAACTCCCCGAAAACTTCGCCGTCCTCAACCCCTACCTCGGAAACCCGGAAACCCTGGTGGTGATGAAGGAATTCTACCATCAATACTACGCCGATGACCGTCCCCGGAAATTCATGATCGGCATTAACCCCAGCCGCCACGGCGCAGGCGTGACCGGCGTGCCCTTTACCGACACCAAACGGCTCGAAAGCGAATGCGGCATCCGGATGACCTCTGCCCGTACCCACGAGGTCTCGTCCGTTTTCATGTACGACATGATCCGCGCCTACGGTGGTCCCCGGTCTTTTTACCACGATTTTTACATCAACTCCCCCTTCCCCCTGGCCATTGTCCGCCAAACCACCAACGGGAACTTCCTGAATGCCAATTACTACGATGATCCCGCCCTGTTCCATGACGTAAAGCCCTTCATGGTAGAATCCCTCAAAAGGCACATCAGCCTGGGCCTGGATACGGACGAGGTATTTGTACTCGGGAAGAAAAATGCCGATTTTCTGGACAAAATCAATAAAGAAGAAAAGCTCTTCGGCAGGCTCACAGCGCTGGATCACCCCCGGTTTATCCAGCAATATAAATCGAAGGATAAAGAACGGTACATTGCAGATTATATCCGGATTTTAACGGGCGGCGGCCCTCTTTAACCCACCCGCTCCAGCTCCACCTTCCCCGGCGGGTGATACACCAGCGGAACTTCTTCTACCAGCACGCTGGTCTTGTCCAGGCCAAAAGCCTGCTCATCATGCTGTACGTACTTTTTAAGCGAGAAATAGGTGTTCAGCACAAAGCGCTCATGGAAGGTAAACTCATTTTCCACAGACATATATTTTTCAATGACCACAAAACGGTAATCGATGCTGTCGTTATACCGGCTGGATCCGTTATAGCGGAGATGCAGATTCAGTTCTTTTTTACTGATCAGCTCATCAATGATATGCTTGAAATACAGCTCGGTGCGGGGCTGGATCCGGAACCCGATATTCAGGACGATCTTGATCATCTTATCATCCACCAGCTCCGAAACCTCATAATTCAGCGTGTAGGGCTTGTTCGTACGGTTAATATGAAAGAACCAGTATACATCGGCCCGTTTGGGGCGTTTGGCAAAAATAGAGTTCACGATGGTCTGCTCCACCTGGTCGCGGTGATCTGCTTTGGTCAGATAAATCAGATGGGTAGCAAACTTGGGTATCGACTTATCTTCAGACAGCTGCACGATCTTATCCGTGAACTTTCCCAGATGAGAAAACCGGGTGTAACGGTTATTGATCTTGCGGCCATAAAAAGAGGTGTACATCACCAGGAAAAACAGGCTGCCTACCAGCACGGTGATATAGCCTCCGTCTTTAAACTTGCTGAGATTGGCCACAAAGAAAGAAATCTCTATGGTGCAAAAGACCATCAGCAGCCCCACCACCACGGCTTTGTGCCACCGCAGCTTATACCGCAGGAAATACGCCAGCAGGAAGGTGGTCATCAGCATGGTCACTGTAATGGCCAGCCCGTAAGCCGCTTCCATCCTGGCGGAATCCTTAAAATAAAAGACAATCAGGATACAACCCGCCCAAAGCAGAGTATTTATACTGGGAACGTAAATCTGCCCTTTAGCCTCCGAAGGTTGTTTCACCACTACTCTTTGCCAGAAATTCAGGTTAATGGCCTCGTTAATGAGGGTAAATGAACCGCTGATCAGGGCCTGTGAAGCAATGATGGCGGCCAGGGTGGCAATGATGATCCCGGGTACCAGGAACCAGTCGGGCATCATTTCAAAAAACGGGTTCCTGTTGCCCAGGTGGGCGCGCCCCTGATGCAGCAGCCAGGCCGCCTGCCCCAGGTAATTTACTACCAGGCAGATTTTCACAAAAACCCAGGTGATGTGAATGTTCTCCCGCCCGCAATGCCCCAGGTCGGAATAGAGTGCTTCGGCTCCCGTAGTACATAAAAATACGGCTCCCAGTATCCAGAATCCGTGAGGATAATGCATAAGAAGCTGCCAGGCATAATACGGGTTCAGGGCCTTCCACATTTCGGGATAAAGCCGGATCTGGCTGATCCCCAGCACCAGCAGAATACCAAACCACAGCGCCATCACCGGACCGAAGGCCTTGCCTACCTTTTCAGAGCCGAAGCGCTGGAAAAAGAATACTACCGAAACAATCAGCACTACCACCGGCACAGGTGAAATATGCTTCAGGCGCTCCATCATGGTCAGTCCTTCCACCGCCGAGGTCACAGTCACCGCCGGGGTGATAATACCATCGGCCAGCAGGGCTGAAGCCCCTATCATCGTAGGAACAATCAGCCCCTTGCCGTATTTCCTGACCAGGGAGTACAGGGAGAATATCCCGCCTTCTCCTTCATTATCGGCCTGCAGCGTGAGCCACACATATTTTACGGTGGTCTGTAGCATGAGGGTCCAGAAAACACAGGAAACTCCACCCAGTACCAGCATTTCCGAAATGTGCCGGGTACCAATAATGGCCTTAAAGGTATACAAAGGGCTGGTCCCGATATCGCCGTAAATAATTCCCAGGGCAATGACCAGGGAAGCAGCGGTGACCTTTTTACTCGTGTCTTTCATATCTGCCGCAAAGTTCGGGCAGATGCCGTTAGTGAAATATAAATAAAATGCCCCGGATATAAAGATTTTATAAAGAAACGGGTCTATTCAAAACGGTACCCTACCCCGCTTACGGTAATCAGGTGCTGCGGGTGGTTAGGGTCATCCTCGATCTTCTTTCGCAGCTGGGCCACAAAAACCCGCAGGTACTGGGTTTCTGTCTGGTATCCTACTCCCCATACCTCTTTCAGTAAAAACTGGTGGGTCAGCACCCGGCCCACGTTACGGGCCAGCAGCGCCAGGAGATTATACTCAGTAGCGGTCAGCTTTAAAATCTCCTCCCGGTTCCTGACCACCCTGCCCACCAGGTCAATTTCCAGGTCCCCCGCCGTTATCACTGCCCGGGTTTCGCCGGAATCGTTATTCCGGATGGCCGAGCGCAGCCTCGCCATGAGCTCTCCTACCCGGAAGGGCTTTGAAAGGTAATCGTTAGCTCCGTTATCCAGTGCCTTCACGATATCTTCCTCCCCCCGCTCTACAGACAGTACCACGATGGCCCTGGTGTACCATTCTCTTAACCGGCGCAGCACTTCATGGCCACTGATGTCGGGCAGGCCCAGGTCCAGCAGGATGACCTCGGGAATATGATTTGCCGCCAGCATCAGCCCTTCCCTGCCCGTAGCCGCCTGGCGAATCTGGTAGCCGTGGGCCGTAAGATTGATCTCCAGCAGCTTCCTGATCTGGGGTTCATCATCAATGATCAGCACCTCCGGTTTATTCATTCTTCAGATTTTTTAAGTAGGAAACCTCTGCCGGCAGGCTCACCCGGAACTCGGCCCCGCCGGTGGTACCGGCAGTAAGCCCGATCATACCACCGTGGGCCTCTACAATGCCTTTGGCAATGGAAAGGCCCAGCCCGGTTCCGCCCGTGCCCGATGCCGGCCGCCGATAGAATTTTTCAAATACCTGCTGCCTTTCTTCTGCAGGTATACCTTTACCGTTATCGCTTACCGTAATGTTCAGGCAGTCATCATCAAAGTCTGCACTTATTTTTACCTCCGAACCCGCCGGTGTGTATCGAACCGCATTATTGATCAGCCCGTAAAGCACGATCTCCATCAGGCCCTCGTCGATCTTAAAAAGCGGGGCCCTGTCGTCGGCTTCAAAAAGAATCCGGTGCCTCTCCTGGTCCGGGACCGAAGCTATCACCCGGAAGATCATCTCGTTTACATCACACCAGTCCCTTTTCAGCTTCAGCGTTCCCGTTTCCAGCCGACTCATGTTCAGCAGGTTTTCCACCTGGTTATTCAGCCGGTTGCCCGCTATCTCAATGGCTGTCAGGAGCTCGGACTTCTGTTCGGGGGTGATCCTGTCGCCGGCCTCCTGAAGCGTGTCTGTCGCACCGATCACCGTGGCTATGGGCGTTTTCAGCTCATGTGAAAGAGAGCTGAGCAGGGTGTTATATAACCGGATGGTTTTCTCCTTCTCCTCCCTGTCCCTGACCCGGCCCTGTTCCTTCCTGAGACGGTTGGTGAGCACGGCATTCACCAGCGCCACCAGTAAATAGATAAAAAAGAGGAGGGTACTTTCCGGGCTGTTAATCTTATAATGGAGTACCGGCTCCATAAAAAACAGGTTCAGAATGAGGGCACTCAGTACGGCAGAAACCAGTACGGGCAAAATGTCAAACAATACGGCCAGCAGGGATACCGCCAGCAAAAGGATCAGCGCCACGATACGGTAATCCGGCCGGAACAGGTAGCAGGCCACCGAGAGCAGGAGCACAAAACCCGCCCCTATGAGCATCTGCCGGAAAACAGGGATACGTGAGTTCATTCTGCCGGATTTTTAAGTCATTACAAATGTAAAACTATTTGTAGTTCCTGCTTCTCATGCCGGGAAAGATTAATTCCGTATTTTTGTAATATGAACAAACTTCTCATTAACCTGAAGCCATTCCGTGATTTTCTGAAATCGGGTATGGCGGGGGGCATTATTCTCCTGTGCTGTGTAGTAATTTCCCTGGTCATCGCTAACTCTCCTGCCGGTCCGGGCTTTGAAAAATTCCTGTCCCTGGAATGGGGCCCTTCAGATAACCTCCGCTACAGTACTCTTTCCTGGATTAACGACGGCCTCATGGCTGTTTTCTTCCTGCTGGTGGGCCTGGAGATCAAACGGGAGCTGGTAGAAGGGGAATTGTCTTCGCCCAAAAAAGCAGCCCTGCCTATTCTGGCGGCCATCGGAGGCGCCCTGGTACCCGCCCTTATTTTCGCCTTTCTTAACCACAATACAGACACCGCCGCGGGTTGGGGTATCCCTATGGCTACCGATATTGCCTTTGCTCTGGCCATTATCACTCTCCTCGGAAAAAGAGTTCCTGCTTCACTTAAAATTTTCCTGGCTGCCCTGGCCATCGTAGACGACCTCCTGGCCATACTGGTGATTGCTGTTTTTTATACTACCGAATTACACCTTACCTACCTTCTGTACGCTGCAGGCCTGGTGGCTCTCCTCGTAGTTTTTAACCGGATGGGTGTAAAAAAGCTTTATTTTTACCTTATTCCCGGCCTGTTTATCTGGTATTTTATTCACCATTCGGGCATCCACGCCACCATTGCCGGCGTGCTGGTAGCCATGACCCTGCCCACTACTCCCGATGCCACCGAATCTCCCCTGGAAAAGCTGGAACACCTGCTGCTGACACCCGTGAACTTCTTTATCATGCCGCTCTTTGCTTTGGTGAACACCAATATCCGCTTTGATCATGAAATGATCAGCGGCATCTTTACCCCTCTCGGATTGGGGATTATCCTGGGGCTTGTCGTCGGTAAACCGGTGGGTATCTCCCTCATTTCCCGGCTGGCGGTGCGGCTCGGCGTGTCTGTTTTGCCGGAAGGAACAGGTTGGGCCCATATATTCGGAGTGGGGCTCCTGGCGGGAATCGGCTTTACCATGTCGATATTCATTTCCATCCTTTCTTTTACCGGGCATGCGCTCCCTCTGGCCCAGGCTAAATTCAGCATTTTGGCAGCTTCTGTTCTGGCAGGTATACTGGGTTCAATATTCCTTACTTCCCTCCGCCAACCCAATAAGAAAATAAGCTAACTTTAGACCGAAATTTCAGTACTGATGATAAGATCAATATCCCGCCTCCTCTTCTTTTGTTTCATTTACGGTGCTCTCAGCGCCCAGGAAATGACCATAACGCCCATCTCCGTAATTCAGGGTCAGGGAAGCACCTCTCTCCTGGCAGGCCGGAAAGTGGTAGTAAACGGGATTGTTACTGCGGTGTTTGCGGGGAAAGATAAGCTGGACGGCTTTTTTATACAGCAGGCCGTACCTGATGAGGACGAAAATACTTCGGAAGGGATCTTCGTCTATGATCCTGCCCGGCTTTTTAAAGGAAAAGAAGGTGACTTTCTACAGGTCATTGGCGAAGTAGCCGAGCTGAAAAGCGCCCGCAGCTCGCTCACCCAGATAAAAAATGTGAGCAGCCTCCTGATCATGTCGGAAAACAATAAGCTCCCTGATCCGGTGACGGTCTATCTTCCGAACGACAACTGGGAGAAATACGAAGGAATGCGGGTACGGGTAAAAGCGGCTGAAGGGGATCTTTTTGTAACAGAGCTGTACCAGCTGGGCCGTTTCGGCCAGCTTACCCTGTGTTCCGGCGGGCCGGCTGACCAGCCGGGAACCGACGGACGCCTGGACCAGTTCACCCAGTTCAATACCCCTGACCGGGAGGCCTACAAAGCCTACGTCGCCGAAACGGAAAAACGGAAAATTATACTGGATGACGGCAGCGGTGTGCGCAATCCGGCGCGGCTGCCTTTCGGACGGGAGGGCAAACCGTTTGATATGTTCCACGCCGTACGGGGGGGTGACCAAACCAAAGAAGTGATCGGAATCGTAGACGACCGCTTTGATGCTATCCGGGTTCAACCTACCGAAACCGTCTGGTTTAAACCCACCGCCAAACGGCTTTACAGCCCGCCGCGTATCCCCCGCAAAAGCACCTTAAAGGTAGCAGCATTTAATGTGCTCAATTATTTCAACGGTGACGGCCAGGGGGGTGGCTTCCCTACAGAAAGAGGCGCTACCACTGCGGAAGAGCTGAAAAGACAGCAGGACAAGACCGTTAATGTCATCCTGACTTCCGGGGCAGACGTGGTGTCGCTGATGGAAATTGAAAACGACGGCTTCGGAGAGTACAGCGCTATTCAGACGCTGATTCAGGCCCTGAACCGGGCTTCGGGCAATAAAAGAAATTTTATAGCCTGTGAGGTGGAAAACCGGGGAACCGACGTGATCACCTCCGCTATCCTGTACGATGCCAAAAAGGTAACGGCCGTAGGGCAGACGGTTTCCATGCCCGACGGGTACGGTGCGGCATCTTTTGACTCGGCAAGACGTAAACCCATTATACAGACCTTCAGGGAGCATCGCTCAGAGCAGGAATTTACCCTGGTGGCGGTTCATTTTAAATCAAAAGGGGTACAAAGCTTTGGTGCCGGCAATGAAGATAAGGGCGACGGGCAGGGCAGGAACAATGAGGTACGTGTTCAGCAGGCCGAAGACCTGAAAAACTGGCTGGAAACCCGGCCTACGGGTACGGAAGATCCGGACTACCTGCTCATCGGCGATTTTAACGCCTATGCGATGGAAGAGCCGCTCCAGTATCTTGACGGCTACGGGTATAAAAACCTCTTCCGCACCACCTCCTATTCCTATGTATATGATGGTTTCTGGGGTTCACTGGATCACGCCCTGGCCACGCCCGGTATGGTGAGCCAGGTGACACGGGCGGTAAAATGGCATATCAATTCGGAAGAAGCGATGGTTCTTGATTACAATACAGAGTACAAAACCCCGGAGCAGGTGCAGCAATATTATGATACCAGCGTATTCCGCTCTTCAGACCACGATCCGCTGATTATAGGGCTGAGGTTAAAGTGATTCATCAAAACTAAGGGCTTTTCAGGCTAAGAACATTAAAAATATTCGAGTAATTTTGTGTATGATGATGACATTGACCGAAGAAAATTACCTGAAAGCGCTCTTCCACCTCAGCGAAGAAAACCCCGAAGTATCTGTGCTGGATCTTAGCAGGAGCCTCGATATCAAGATGCCTACCGTAAACAGTATGGTTAAAAAGCTGGCGTCCAAAAACCTGGTTACCTATGAAAAATACAAACCTCTCCGGCTCACCGGAGAAGGCAGGCGGTCTGCCGGGCTCATCATCCGCAAACATCGCCTGGTAGAAATGTTCCTGGTAGAAAAAATGGGGTTTGGCTGGGATGAAGTGCACGAGGTGGCAGAACAGCTGGAGCATATCCGCTCTCCCAAGCTTTTTCAAAAGATCGATGAAATCCTGAATTATCCGAAAACCGACCCCCACGGCTCACCCATTCCCGACGAAAAAGGAGAAATTGCCGTTCAGAATTTTGTTTCCCTGTCGGAAGGCACCCCGGGCACACTGTACCGCTTTATTGCCGTAGGCTCTTCTGACGACCGCTTCCTGCGGCAAATCGACCGCCTGGGATTCAAGCTCGGTGATACCATCCGCATCCTCGAAATCCTGGATTTTGATCAGTCACAGCAGGTTATCATCAATGAAAATATTCACAGGAGCTTCAGCCAACAAATCAGCTCCAACATCCGGGTTATCCCGGCCTGACCCCTGCCCGCCACGCTCGTCTTTTCTCCTCCTGTAGGTGATTTTCCGTAATAAACTGGCTTCAAAACGTTTAATAATTTTCAGAATTTTTTGAAAATTCAAAATATTTATAGTTACTTTGAAGTAATTATTACGTGCAGTTTAAATACAATGGAACTCAAAGAAGCCAAAGACAGGTTTATTCATACCTGGGGAACCCTATCTACACAATGGGGCATCAACAGAACCATGTCTCAGATCCACGCCCTGCTTCTCCTTTCAGAAAAAGCCCTTAATGCCGATGAAATCATGGAGCAGCTGCAAATCTCCCGCGGAAACGTTAACATGAATCTCCGCGACCTGATCAGCTGGGGGTTGATATTCAAGCAACTGATCCCGGGGGAACGTAAAGAATATTTTGTGGCCGAGAAAGACATCTGGAAAGTTACCCGCCAGATCAGCCGCGAAAGAAGAAGGCGTGAGCTGACTCCCCTGCTGGAGGCCATGAACGATATCCGGAACGGGATAAAAGACAACGAAGAAGCCAAAGATATTCTTAAAATCGTGAATGATATTGATGCCGTGGCTTCCCTGGCCGACAGTACCCTGGATCTGATCTCCAAAGAAGAAAACCAGTGGCTGGTGAATACTTTTACCCGCATTCATCAAAAGGGGTAAATTTAACCACGTAGATACATTTAACCACATAGATACATAGAATGAAAGATCTTAAATGCCTATGTATCTATGTGGTTAAATAATAAAAAAGGGCCCTCGTTTGAGGGCCCTTTCTTTTTATCTTTCCGGCTGGCTCAGAAGCATTTGCTGCTTCCGTCAGCACAACATCTGCTGTAAAGCTTGCTTACTTTCTTGTATTGCTTCTTAGTCAGCGGGATATATACTTTACCGTAATCTCCCACCATTACATCCTGCTTGGTAAACTCGCTGTTGAGGGTCATCGGTACGCTGATCGACTCGTTAGGATTTACGTTTCCGTCATCACAAACTTCAATGATGTGTTCGATCTTGCTGTCTCCTTTCAGGCTGTATTGTACCTGTGAGTTAGCCGGCAGGCTGTAGCTACCCAGACATCTGTATTTATCTGCGGTTTCTCCTTTTTTAAGCTTACCTTCTTTAACGTATCTTCCGATCACGGTTACTTCCTGTGTGCTGCTCTTAGCCGATACATCTGCTACTTCACCCGTACCTGTCAGTGACAGGGTTTGTCTTACGCAGTTTTCTGTGCTGGCAAGTGAGCTGTTAATAGCTGGTGCTACAGAAGCTTCCGAGAAGTTGCTTACCCGGTTAGCCACAAGGGTAGAAGCTGAAGTAGTAGCGGTTTCTGCATCTGCAGGACACGCACTGTACAGTTTTCTCATTCTGTTATACTGCTTCTTGGTCAGAGGCACCTGCAGGGCACCGCCGTTTTCACCACCCAGGGTAACATTGGAAGCAGATACTTCATAATCCAGCAGTACCGGCATATTCAGGCTGCTTGGAGCATTGGTACCGTAATCACATACCTGGAATGTTCTGGCGTAATCTACTTTACCTTCAGCAGAAAGTTCATACGTCAGTCTTACACCCACGGTTTGCTCACCGATGCACAGCTTCTTGTCATTATATGTACCAATGATAGGCAGGGTCTGCGTAGTATTGATCACATCACCGGCTTTGATGCTTCCGTCACCGGCAAAAGACAGCTCCTGGGTTTTACATGGAACCTGCGGATCAGGACAAACCTGCTCATTAGGATCAAAGAAAGCGTTACCACACTTTTTCATGATGTAAGCGTGACACTTCCCGTCTTTTGAAACAATTTTAAAGGTAGGGAACGGGTTACCCAGGATAGACCACTTGTACTGGTGACCCCTTGAGTATCCACCCATCCAGCCGATTTTACCTTTCGGAAGAATAGCCGGAGTAATTTTGTCTACGGTGAAAGCCGGGTCATTCAGACCGGAGTATCCCAGCAGGCTCAGGAAACGGTCCATCTCCTGGCGGCTTCCCTTCAGGTTCCGGGTATGCACCCTTTTCAAATGATCATACGCTGATTTGGATGTGTGCTGAGGAATCTCCCCGAACTGAGGGCTTGTTCCCAATCTTCTTAGAAGCACCGGTTTGCTGGATGAGGCAGGGCCGAAAGCATTTACAAGCTCTTCACAACATGGTTTGGTTCCCTGTCCAAAACTTTGGAATGAGAAAGCCCCAATTAGAAGTGCAACCGCCTGAATTGTGACAAAACTTAATAATCTCTTTTTCATTGTGAGAAATTTTATTCCTGTAACTTGATTTAATTTACTAATAAACAAAACTCAAGACAAAGGTAGTGTCTTTTTGCATTGCAAATGTAATTTTTTTTGAGAGAGAATTAAAAAAATAAACACAGTTATTTTGTTTTTTCAGCTTAAAACTAGCATTCTTTTGGTTTTAGAAAGTATTTTTGCGCCAAAAAACAGATATAAATGAGTCTTTTAACGGTAGGTTCAGTAGCCTTTGATAAATTAGAAACCCCTTTTGGAAGTACAGATAAAATTGTAGGCGGAGCGGCCACCTTTATCACCCTCACAGCTTCTTACTTTGCTACAAAGAATAATCTTGTGGGAATAGTAGGGAATGATTTCCCTGCAGAAATGTTGGAAACCTTCAAAAAGCACGGTATAAATACGGAAGGACTGGCCGTGGATCCGAACGGGAAAACCTTCTTCTGGCACGGGAAATACCACCAGGATATGAACCACCGGGATACCCTGGATACCCAGCTGGGCGTTTTTGAAAACTGGGACCCCGTGATCCCGGAGTCGTACCAGGATGCCACCTACCTCATGCTGGGAAACCTGGTGCCCATGATCCAGTACCAGACCCTTAAAAAGCTTCGCAAACGCCCGAAGTTTGTGATGCTGGATACCATGAACCTCTGGATGGACATTATGATGGACGACCTCAAGATGGTATTGAAAGAGATCGACTGCCTGACCATCAATGATTCGGAAGCCCGCCAGCTTTCAGGCGAATATTCTTTAAAGAAAGCGGCTAAAAAGATTCTTACCATGGGGCCGAAGTCACTGGTGATAAAAAAAGGAGAACACGGCGCACTGCTTTTCCAGGAGGATAAAATCTTTTTCTGCCCGGCTATGCCCCTGGAAGAGGTATTTGACCCTACCGGAGCCGGAGACACCTTTGCCGGCGGGTTTATCGGCTACCTGGCCCAGACCAATGATACCAGCTTTGAAAACATGAAACGCGCAGTGATCTACGGCTCTGCCATGGCTTCTTTCTGCGTGGAGAAATTCGGAACGGAAAGAATGCAATACCTTACCAAAGACGAGATCGTAGGCCGCGTGCGGGAATTCCTGAGCCTTTCAAGTGTAGAGATATAGTAGTTCCGGGTTCCGAGTGCAGAGCCACCTCTACTCGGAACTAACCACTCGGAACCCGGAACTAATTAATAGCTCCCTGCCCGTCTCCTTGTAACTTTCAGATCTTTCAGCAAGCTGGCTTTCGGCCGAAGGGTAAAGTCAAAGCCCCCGCTACGCATGGCACTGCCGGAAATAGGTGTCCAGTTCAGGGAGAACATCCAGCAGTGAAGCTCCCGTACAATCCCCACCGTGGTCAGGGTGATCTGGTTAAACCTGAAATCCCAGCCGCTGTTAAAGGTAACTTTGGTGTTTTTGGTCAGGCTGAGGTCGCCGGAGAACGACAGCGACATGTTCCATCGCTCCGGTGCCCGGCCCTGCTTGTTATAATTGGCCGAGTAATTGACACTCAGGTTCCAGGGAATATTAAAATCCACGTAATCCATGGGGTTCAGAGGCAGGTTCGTATTGGGGTTTACGGCCGGGCGGTTGGCTGTGCCGGCAGACTCTCCCTTGAAAACTTCGGGGTTCAGGCTGGTGCTGGCCCCAAATGTCAGCGAAGTCAGGTAAGAACCCACGTCCATATCCTGGTACTCGGTACTGCGCTTCTTCCATTTAAATGTAGGAATCCGGATCCCTGCCTCGTTGCTCTTCACCAGGGGGTCTGCAATATACATATAGGGATCGAGGGTGGCTGAAGCATTAATACTCAGTTTTCGCTTGAACAAAGAAGTATTGGTAGACAACGAGACATTAGACAGCGCAAACTCGTTCATGTCTTTCCGGGCAAAAATATTGTAGCTGGTACTGATATTAAAGTTATCCAGCAGCATGATCTTCTCAAAGTCGGTCTCCGAAGTATCCGACCGGCTCCTGACTTTGGCTTCCAGCTGGTTGCTGATGGCAAAACTCAGGTTTCCGGCATCACGCGAAGAGCTTCCGCTTCCGCCGATATACCTCGGCAGGTAGCGGTAGGTAGAATCTGACCTCACCTGCTGGTAAACCGACAGCTTGTTCTGCGGCGTGTAGCTGAAACCTACCGAAGGGTTTACCGTGTGGCGGATGGCCTGTATCCTGCTTCGCTGGCCCAGGTTAAACGTACCGTAAAAACGGGTATTCATGCTGGCCCCAAAAGCCACCTGGTTGGCAAAATTCATTCCTTTTACGGTATCAATCACCACCACACCCCCGCTGTTAGAGTTCATATTTACGTGCAGACCGGTGCTGTCTCTTACGTAGCTGAGCGTATCAATATTATCATTTACATTGACAAATACCTTGCGCCCGTTAGAAAGTGTCATTTCCCGGCTTTCATTCACATAGGTATATTGCAGGCTCCGGTCATACAGATCACCACGCATGGAAATAGAGGGCGTCAGGTTAATGTATTTCAGTATTTTGATGTTGGGCAATGTGATCGGAACATTATACGAGTTGGTTACCCGGCTGTTCTTCAAAATAGGCCCCAGGCCCTGGAGCTTGGGGTTTTGAAGGCCGTCCAGCTCTTTCTGATAGGCCTGCCTTTGTTCCAGTGATAAATTGAGGTCATAAATCAGCAGGTTCAGCTCATTGATCCGCCGTAATTCCGCCTCAGTATAAGGCGAGTTGCTGATCCCTGCTATATTATAATCGGTATACGAAGAGGAACGGTTGGTTACGCTGTTTGTTGCCGCCACGCCCCCGGTAAGGTTCAGTCCCACCCGGAAAGATTCATACCATCTTCCTACCTGGTTTTTTTCCTTAACAAAAGGATTGAACTGCTTTAAGCCCATAGAATACCCCAGGTTCGAGGTAAAGTTATTCTGGTTCTGGCTGACAGAAAACGAGTAGGTAGAGGTATAGAGCTTACCGAAATTCCGCATATAGTTGATACTTCCGCCCACGTTATTCTGAACCACCGTACTCAGGTTAGAGGTCTTTACGTTGCTGGCATTGAAGCCGTTGGTCATATAGTTCATGTTCGAAGAAAAGCTCCGGTCGGTTCTCAGGCTTCTGGGGGAATGCGACCACACCACATTGAACTGGTTATTGGAAGGGTTATATTCCTTCCCTCGCAGACCGTACTGGTTACTTTGTACGTTCCGGTTAAACTGCAGCGAAAAAGTACCGTTGTACTTATATTTTTTGGCATAGTCAATCTGCTCCTTCACTCCGAAGCTCAGGTTGGAATACACCTGGAACGTGAGTGTATTACTGATCCTCTCATTAAAAGCATGGTAATAGCCGAAGTCGTTAAAATAAAATCCCCGCCCGTCGTTCCGCTGCTCACCGTAGCTCCCCATCACAAAACCCGAAGTACCGATCTCCTGTTTGGGCTGCACCGGGAAGAAGCCGAACAGGAACCCGATGGGTAGCGGGATATCATGCACCACAATATTAAACGGCCCGGAAATAGCCGATTTTTTATTGATAAACATAATCTTTTTCGCTGAAATATGGAAATGCGGTTCTGCCAGGTTACAGGTGGTGTACTTGGCTGAACCCAGGTGAAGGTTATCGTACTGGTCTTTTTTCACCACCTTTCCGTGGATATAGCCTTCTCCCTGCTCCGTAGCCACCGAATAAATTTTGGCCCGCCGGCTTTTAAAGTTATATCGGATACTGTCTACATGATACGTTTCCTGGCCGTCTTCAAAAACCGGCTTCCCCTTAATCCCTTCTCCTGTACTGTCTGTCAAATCAGGAACACCCCGGGCATACAGCTCATTCTTTCCCCAATTCACCAGAATATAATCTGCCGCCAGCTTAGTAGGCAAATACTCTACTTTGGCATTGGTATAAAGATGGTAGAGCTTATTTTTTACATTGAAGATGACCGAGTCTTTTGCATACCGTTTTACGGTAGTGGTCAGGCCGCTTTCCCGGCTGATGAGGGAATCCGGCAGTACCAGTTTTACCGTATCCTTAGGCATGGCGCCCCTGCTTGCGGGCAGACCGGTCGCTCCCTCTCGCCTGACCTGAGCGGAAAGTCCGAAACTCGTTAGAATATACAGAAAAAGTATCAGGTTCTTTACTCTCAACTCCGCTGGCGTATAAATGGCTTCTCTGATAAACTTAAAACGCTGCTTTTCAAATAATCGGTAGCATTTTTCAGTTTATAATGTAAAATTTTTACATTTGTGAGTGCAAAATTATAAAAAACTATATCTTTAACGTTAGATTAAAAGATAGATTAACGATGTTTTCCTATAAAATTTTTTACACGTCACTCCTGACGGTGTTTTTCTATTTATGCCTGTCCTCCTTTACACCTGAAAATCCGGGTGGTCCTAAAAACGGATATATTATTAATACCGTAGTGCTGGATGCCGGTCACGGCGGGAAAGACCCCGGGGCCGGAAACGGGCGGGAAAAAAGGTTTGCCCTGGATATTACCCTGAAAGTAGGTAAAAAAATCAAAGAGAACTTCCCGGATGTCAATGTGATCTACACCCGCGACAAGGATGTTTTCATCCCTCTCCACGAGCGGGCGGCCATTGCCAACCGGAATAAAGCCGATCTCTTCATCTCCATTCACTGCAATGCCAATACCAAGTCGCATATCAAGGGTACGGAAACGTATGTGATGGGTCTTCACAAAACCCAGGACAACCTCGATCTTGCCAAAAAAGAGAACAATGTGATCCTCCTGGAAGACGATTACAAGAGAACCTACAAGGGCTTTAACCCGGAATCGCCGCTGGCCCATATTATGCTGGCCAATTACCAGCATGCCTTTATGTCGCAAAGCACCAATTTTGCTGCAAAAGTGGAAAAACATTTCTCCAATGTCACCGGAATGCGCAGCAGAGGGGTAAAACAGGCCGGTTTCCTGGTGATCTGGGAAACCACCATGCCCAGTGTCCTGATTGAAACCGGGTACCTTTCCAATGCGGATGACTCACGCGTGCTGGCTTCCGAAAAAGGAAGGGAGGAGATTGCTGATGCTATTTTTAAGGCTTTTGAAGAGTACAAAAAATAATATTTCGTACATTTGCGCCTGCACATAATTGCCGGATAAAATGAAAATTTCAAAAGAGGTTAAGGTAGGAGTATTGGGAATTATCGGCTTGGTCCTCCTGTATTACGGCTTTAACTTTCTCAAAGGATCTGATATTTTTTCTTCCACCAAAGATTATCGTCTGCTCTATAAAGACGTAATGGGACTGGAAGTTTCCAATACCGTAACCTATAACGGCGTGGTGGTAGGCCGCGTTTCCTCGGTAACTCCTGATTACGAGAACGACAGGGTCAATGTGGTGGTTTCCCTGAAAAAAGAGGTCAAAATTACCGACCAGTCAGAAATTCTCCTGGCCGATGACGGCCTGGTGGGGGGGAAAATGCTTATTCTCAAGATCAATCCCGGGAACCCGCTCCCGGCTAATTCCCCGGTAAAAACCGGCGTGCAGACCGGCCTGCTGGGCTCTGTAACTGAAATGCTGGATCCTACCCTGGAAAAGGTGGATTCCCTCCTCCTCACCCTGAATGTGGTGGCCAAAGAATTCCAGCACTCGGGCGATGCCCTGAAAACCCTGCTGGCCAGCGCTACCCAGTCTACTTCCGGGCTGAATGCCATCATGGCCTCCAATTCCAAAAACCTGAATGCCATTACCGGTAACGCAGCCGTGCTTACGGCCGACCTGAACCGGGTGGTAAAAGACCTGGACAGCCAGCTGAAGCCTATCCTGGCCAACGCCACCCAATTTACCGACTCCCTCAGCACTATGCAGCTGGCTTCTACCATGAAAAAGCTGGATGCCACCATTGCCGATTTTCAGAGTATTGTCGGTGAGATCAACTCCGGTAATGGCACCATCGGAAAGCTTACCTCCAACGATTCCCTGTATACGAACCTGAACAATACGGCCGAATCGCTGAATAAGCTGATGGTAGACCTGAAAGAAAATCCGAAACGCTACGTTCACTTCTCGCTGTTCGGGCGCAAGGATAAAGCCAAGAAAGAAGAAGAATAAACATCTCCTGTTTTCTATAATATCAAAAGACCCGGGCCCGGAAAGCCCGGGTCTTTTGATATTATCCACCCTTCTCTTATCTTTACCGTTTAACCAAAACCTGTTTTTGAATGAAAAAGCTCTTTTGGGTAGCTCTTTTACTCCCTGTTACCCTTTTTGCACAGAAAGAACCTATCAGCAGTGACCTGCTCATACCCGGTAAAACCCCCGAAAATTTTATTCAGCCCCTACCCCGGGTGCTAAAATGGGTAGAAAATGACAAGGTCATCGTGAATATGAAACCCTCTGCCGCTGAAGTCCCGCAGAATATCATGCTGAACCTGAAAACCAACCGCCCGGAAGATTTCAGCAGCGAGCTCCTCACCCGTAGCATCCGGCCCCGGCTCAGTACGGCGATTAAAAACGGCGACCTCTTCCTGGTTTCTGACGAAGGGGAAAACCGCCTGACACAAGACCCGGATAAAGTGGAAAAAAATCCCGCTTTCTCCCCTGACAGCAGTTATATTGCCTATACCAAAGACAATGACCTCTATACCTACAGCCTGAAAACGCAGAAGGAAACCCGGCTCACCCATGACGGCACCAAAACCATCCTGAACGGTTATGCTACCTGGGTGTACTGGGAGGAAATCTTTGGCCGGGGTACCGCTTTCCGGGCGTTCTGGTGGAGCCCTGACAGCAAAACGCTGGCGTTTATGCGGTTTGATGAAACCCAAACCCCCATGTTTCCCATCTACAGCAGTGAAGGACAATACGGTTCCCTGGAAGAAACCCGCTACCCCAAAGCCGGCGGGGCCAATCCTACGGCCCGGATAGGTTTTACCCGGCCCGATGCAGCAGGTATTACCTGGGCCGACTTCAATGAAAAGGACGAACAATACTTCGGCTGGCCAAAATGGACGCTTGACGGCTCAGGGCTGATGGTGCAGTGGATCAACCGCGGCAATGACCACCTGAAGATTTATAACGTTTCCCCAAAAACCGGCTCAAAAACCCCGGTATACGAAGAAACCCAGAAAGAGTGGATCTCCATTGACGAGGCAGATGACCGGCTCACCCTCCTGGATAACGGGAATGAAATGGTGATCATCTCCGATAAAACCGGCTGGAAGCAACTCTACCTGTATACCGTAGACGGAAAACTGAAAAACCGGATCACCGACGGCAAATATACCGTAACCCGCGTACTGGGCATTGACCAGAAAGAGCGGGTAGTGTATTTCCATGCACGGGGCATGGAAAACTCGGCCCGCTTTGACCTCTACCGGGTAGGCCTGGACGGCAAAAACCTGAAGCGCCTGACGTTCGGTAACTTTAACCACCGCCAGGTCAGTGCATCACCCGATCTCCGGTATTTCGCCACCACCTACTCCAATCTCACCACACCTACTGCCGTAACCATCCTGGATAATACCGGTAAACGTATCCGCGAACTGGGCTCCATAAAAGGGCCGGAGATGGATAAATATGCGCTGAATCTGCCTGAAATAGTACGGGTGAAGAGCGACGACGGCAAGTTTGACCTCCCCATGAGCATTGTTTACCCGGAAAAGATGGAGACCGGAAAAAAATACCCCTTGATGATCAGCATCTACGGCGGACCAGACGCAGGTACGGTGTATGACCAGTGGAGCTGGTCGCCCCGGAGCCAGTGGCTGGCCCGTGAGGGCGTGATCCAGGTTTCGCTTGACCACCGCGCCAGCGGCCACTTCGGAAAAGAAGGCGTGGCCTGGATGCACCGCAACCTGAGCAAATACGAGATGCAGGACTACATCACCCTGGTAAAGCACCTGATCAGCAAAGGGATCGTAGACGAGAAGAAAGTCTTTATTACCGGCTTCAGCTATGGCGGGTACATGACCAGCATAGCCCTCACCAAACATGCCGATATATTTACCCACGGCATAGCCGGCGGAAGCGTGACCGACTGGAGCCTGTACGACAGCGCCTATACCGAACGCTTCATGGATACCCCCGCCGAAAACCCGGAAGGCTATAAAAACGGGAACGCCATGAACTTCGTGGATCGCTACAAAGGGAAGCTGCTGATTGTGCACGGCACCATGGATGATAATGTGCACCTGCAAAACAGCATTCAGCTTATCGACGCTTTACAGGAGAAGAAAAAAGATTTTGAAATGATGTTTTATCCCGGCGGGCGGCACGGCTGGGGCGGGAATAAAGGGATGCATTACAGTAACCTGCAAACGCAGTTTATTTATAGGCACCTGCTGGAAAAAGCGGTTCCGGAGGGATTATTGAGGTGATTTTCTCCCGGATGGGGTTTCTCACAGATTATAAGACCTTGAAGAAAGGTAAAACGTTTTCGCTAACTTAATTAGGAGTCAGTTGAAAAATAGATTACCCCTTCCGGGTTGGGGCAGTGCTGATGGATTTTGAGTGGATAACCTCCGGGCTAAACGTTATCCACAAAGTATAATCTCCCGGAGGGAGAACCGCTTGGTAGCTTAAATAGACCTAAATGCCCTCATGCGTGCCGTAGGTACGCCACAAAACCGTATTTATTACAAAGGGTAGCCCCTAACGGGGCATAAGAGGGGCGGGTCTCCATTCGATTTTCTACCAAGCTATAGTGCCTACGGCACATTCTGAAAAAGCAGTTGTTAGATAGCAGCTACTCTCACCGCATCACGGTTTAAGGAGAGTACCTTTATTTATCTGCGAGCACGGAAATTCTTTACCGACATTTAATCCCTGACGGGATATTTGGGTAAATTCGCGAGATCCCTTTTCTACCGATATATTATCCCTATGGGATAAAGACGCTGGTACCTATTTCTTTTGTGGGGATAAATAACACATAGATACCCCGTCAGGGGTATACTATCGGTAGAAATAACCAGAGCCCTTCATCCTTATGTACCCCGTTAGGGGTATAATATCGGTAGAAATATACCAGACCCCTCCATCCCCTATGAAGTTAGACAAAGTTGTTTTACCTTTCTTCAAGGTCTTACAATCTGTGAGAAACAAAAAAAACTCTGTGAGAAACCTCACCTATCCTCCAATATCTTCTTCAGCGCCGCCTGCACCGACCACACCCGGTTACCGGCCTGCTGAATCACCGCTGAATGCGCCCCGTCTATCACCTCATCGCTCACCTTCAGGCCCCTTCTTACCGGTAAGCAATGCATAAAATAACCGCTGTCGGTCAAGGCCATTTTTTCCGGGGTAATGGCCCACGACGGATCCTGTGTAAGAACCTGCCCGTATTGTTCATACGAAGACCAGTTTTTGGCGTAAATAAAATCGGCTCCGGCAAAAGCCTCCTCCTGCTGATGCACTACCCGGGCATTCTTCCGGATCTCCGGCGCCAGGTCATACCCTTCCGGGTTGGCAATCACCAGTTCGTAGTCGGTTTTCAGCACCCATTCCGCAAAGGAGTTGGCTACTGCCTGCGGAAGCGCCTTAAAATGCGGCACCCAGGTCAGCACCACTTTGGGCTTTTCTTTGGTTTTAAGCTCTTCTATGGTGATCAGGTCGGCCAGCGACTGGCACGGGTGACGCGTGGCCGATTCCAGGTTTACTACCGGTACACCCGCAAACCGCCTGAAGCTTTCCAGCACTACTTCCTTATAATCTTCTTCCCGATCCGTCAGACCGGCAAAGGCCCTTACTCCCAGGATATCGCAATACTGTCCCAGTACGGCGGCCGCTTCCCGGATATGCTCCGCCTTGCCCTGGTCCATCACCACCCCGTCTTCAAACTCCAGCTGCCACGAGTCGGTGCCCACATTCATAACGATGACGTTCATACCCAGGTTCAGCGCCGCCTTTTGCGTGGAAATCCGGGTGCGTAAGCTGGAATTAAAAAAGACCAGCCCGATGGTCAGGTCTTTCCCCAGGGAACGGTACTGAAACGGATCAGCCTTCAGGCTAAGGCCCAGGTTAACCAGTTCGTCTACGCTGTCTATGTCATCTAAATTTATGAAATGCTTCATTTATCGCTTTTTTTGGGCACAAATTTACACCTAAAAGCAGAAATCCCTTAGCTCTTAACCTTATTTATCCGACCTTTGCAGCCGGAATTAAAAAGAAGGATGATGGCCATCAGCTTGGAAAATGTATCGGTTAAGAAAAACGACAACCTGGTTCTAAAAAATATCACTTTCATTGATAACGGGACACAAAACCTGGCGATTACGGGAAGTAACGGTTCAGGGAAAAGTACCTTTCTTGACCTCCTGGCCGGGAAGATATTTCCTTCGGGAGGAAAGATGAGCAGGGATAAAACCCGGAAGATCGTCAGTGTAAGCCGCGACTACTCCTTTCACCGGATCGTGGGAAGTGCGTACCAGTACTACCAGCAGCGGTACAATGCCTATGATGCTGAAACCGGCCCTACCCTATATGAAGTGTTACAAAACCAGGTATTGCCTATCGGTACGGTAGACCCTTCTTCAGTAGAGCTGCCCCCCCTGGCCCACGCCCCCGAAAAAGTGGAAGCTGCTGCCGCCCGGTTCCGGGTGAGCCATTTGCTCGACAGGAAAATTACTTCCCTGTCAAACGGTGAAACCCGCCGGAGCCTCCTCACCTACTGGTTTCTGCAGGATCCCGATGTTATTCTCCTGGACAATCCGTTTTCAGGCCTGGATACCCAAAGCCGGGAGGAGCTGAAAGAGATCATCCAGGGGATGGCAGGTGTGCAGGTTTTCCTGGTAGCCGACAAAAAAGACATCCCGGCTAACTTTGAGCAGGCCCTCGGGTTCGAAGGCGGCGAAATGGTTTTCCAGGGAAATATTCAGGATTTACCGGACGCCGACCCTCCGCAAATTACAGACCTGGCCCGAAAATTACGTCATATCCGCGGGCTGCATACCGAAGTCCTTCCTGACTTTCATACGGCCCTGAAGCTGGTCAATATCCGGGTGAATTATGGCAGCAGGGAAGTTCTGAGTACTATTAACTGGGAAGTCAGAAAAGGTGAATGCTGGGCCGTGCTGGGGCCAAACGGTTCCGGAAAAAGTACACTGATGAGCCTTTTAACGGGGGATAACCCCCAGTCTTACCGCAATGAGATCTACCTGTTCGACCGCCGGCGGGGTACCGGAGAAAGCATCTGGGACATTAAGAAACGGATAGGTTTTGTCTCGCCTGAACTGCACCTGTTTTTTCATAAGCTGACTCCCGTATGGAAAGTGGCGGGTTCGGGCTTTTTTGATACCATGGGGCTTTTCAGAAAGCTCAGTGAAGAACAAATGACCCTCATTGATGCCTATCTCAGGCTTTTCGGCATAGTACATCTCAAAGAAAAACGCCTGGATCAGCTGTCTTCCGGGCAGCAGCGGCTGGTGCTGCTCATCAGGGCTTTGGTAAAAAATCCGCAGCTGCTGGTGCTGGATGAACCCTGCCAGGGGCTGGACCATAACCAGATGGTCTTTTTCCGGGAAACCCTGAATGAGATTGTAAAGTCTCAGCAGAAAACCCTGATTTATATCACGCATTATACCGAAGAAATTCCGGATGGCGTCAATAAAAAACTTTACCTGGATGAGGGACGGGTGGTCCGGGTCACCTCATAACGTAAAGCTCTCGCCCTGCGCCGGGATGATCACATTCCGGAAGCCCTGCTCATTCAGCCTTTCTTTGAAAGCCATTTGGGTATTGATCTCCCCGTGCACCAGGAAAAGCCCTTTCACTTTGGCCGGGTTCTGGCAGGAAAGATATTCCTGCATTTCCCGGTAATCAGCATGGGCAGAGAAAGAATCCATCACTCTCACTTCCGCGCGTACCGTTTTCTCTTCCCCGAATATCCTGACAACAGAACTGCCGTTTTTCAGTTGTGCCCCCAGGGTATTCGGAGAGCAATACCCCACAATCAGGATGGTATTCCTGCGGTCTTCCACATTATTGGCAATGTGGTGCTTGATGCGACCGGCCTCCGCCATGCCGGATGCAGAGATAATGATACAGGGTTCAGGCTTGAAATTAAGCTCCTTGGATTCTTCCACTTTGGTAATGTATTTCAGGTTCTTAAACCCGAAAGCATCCCCGTCTTTTTCAATATATTCCAGGATATCCCGGTTAAAATCTTCGCGGTGGCGGCTCATAATACGGGTGGCATCCACAGCCAGCGGGCTGTCTACATACACCGGTATGCCCGGCAACCGGCCTGAGCTCTCCAGCTGATCCAGCAGGAACACCAGCTCCTGGGTACGGTCTACTGCAAATGCCGGGATGATCAGCTTCCCCCTTTTCTCTACACAGGTTTTGAAGACCAGCTCCAGCAGACGGGCATGGGCATCAATGTCCGGCTCATGGAGGCGGTCGCCGTAAGTAGACTCGCAAATGATATAGTCGGCCTGCGGAAACGGCGCGGGCGCATCCAGGATCTTGTCGTTTTTTCTCCCTATATCGGCAGTAAAAAATAACTTTTTGGTATAATGAGGTTCTTCAAAACTGAGCAGAATCCCCGCACTTCCCAGGATATGACCTGCGTTGAAATATTCTACTCTCAGGTTCTCTTCCAGGTAGAAAGGGCTGTTCAGCTTAACAGGTACAAACAGCGAAAGCGCCGTATACACATCTTCTTCATTGTACAGGCTTTCCAGCAGCTCCTCGCCCCGGTGCTTACGCCGTTTGTTGATCCGTTCCAGATCGCGCTCCTGAATCCGGGCAGAGTCCAGCAGCATGATCTTGCACAGGTCGAGGGTGGCGGCCGTACAGAATATCTTCCCGTTAAAACCCTTGTTGACCAGCCGGGGAATCAGCCCTGAATGATCAATATGCGCATGCGAAAGGAGCAGGTAATCTACCTCCGAAGGTTCAAATCCAAACTGCAGGTTCAGCTCAGAGGTGTTAATGCCCTGGAACATTCCGCAGTCCAGCAGCACGTTGGTACCTCTGTTGGTGGTAATGAGGTGTTTGCTGCCCGTTACACGCTGGGCAGCCCCGAAAAACCGGATCTTCATACTATTTTAAGGCTTGAATGGCTGCAATTTGATAAAATCACCCCTTGAAACCAAAATAATTTTGAGTTAATGATCGCGTGCTTTACCGGTTTCAGCTCACTTGCTCCAGTTCCGCCTTCACAAAATCCATCAGCTCCGCCATATATTCCTTCGAAAAATCAAAGCGGATACCCGCTGCGGCATAAATCTCCTTAATTCCCTGCGTATAGCCTAAGGCCAGCGCTTCCGTATACTGCTTCAGGCCTTTGGCCGGGTCTGCCTTATAATTCCGCCATACGCTGATGGCCCCCAGTTGTGCCATACCGTACTCTATATAATAAAAAGGCACCTCGTAAATATGGAGCTGACGCTGCCAGCTGTAACGCTTAAAACGTTCCAGTCCCGACCAGTCGGTCACGGAATCCCCGAACTCGTCCAGGATCTTTGTCCACTGCTCTGCGCGCTGCTCCACGGTATGGGCCGGGTTCTCATACAGCCAGTGCTGAAATTTATCTACCGTGGCGATCCACGGAAGTGCCGCCAGGATATCCCGCAGGTGTTCTCTTTTTGCTCTTTTTAATTGCTCCGCATCCGGAAAATAGGCATCCCAATGCTCCATGGAGATCAGCTCCATGCTCATGGAAGCCAGCTCGGCCACCTCCATCGGCGGGTTCCGGTAAGCATTCAGGCCCAGGTTACGCACCTCGAAAGAATGAATGGCATGGCCGCCTTCGTGCACCATGGTCACCATGTCTCTCACGGTATCTGTAGCGTTCATAAAAATAAAAGGCGCACCCGTTTCTTCCAGGGGATAATTGTATCCGCCCGGCGCCTTGCCTTTTCTTGATTCCACATCAAAATGCCCCATGCTGCGCATCGTCCGGATATATTCCGCGAACTTCGGATCAATGGCCTCAAAACACACTTCCGTTTTATCCAGCAGGTCGGCACCGTCCCGGAAAGGCTTCAGCGGCGCTTTGCCTTCCGTATCGGCTTTGGAGTCCCACGGACGGTAACTGTCATACCCCAGCTGTGCCTTCCGCTCTGCTTCCAGCTGATCTACTATAGGCACTACGGTAGCCGCTATCGACGCATGAAAATCAAAGCAGTCCTGCGGGGTATAATCAAAACGGCCCATAGCCACAAACATATAATCGCGGAAGTTCCGGAACCCGGCATTCTTTGCTACCTCATTCCGTAAAGCCAGGAGTTCTGAAAAAATCCGGTCCAGTGTGTCTTTGTCGGCCAGCCTTCTTTCCGAAATGACGTTCCAGGCCTTCTCCCGCAGTTCACGGTCCGGGCTCTGCAGCAGGGCACCCGCCCGGGGGAGGGTCATTTCCTCTCCGTCAATGGTAACGGTCATGGCCCCGGTAAGCGACTGGTATTCTGCCTGCTTCAGCTGAATATCGGTAAACAGGGCAATGTTTTCTTCCCGGAAAATCTTTACCGACTCCCGTATTCCGCGCAGCATAATGGCGTATCCGGGTTCTTCTACAGGCCACTTTTCGGCATATTCCAGTGTTTTTTTATTCAATATATCGCTGTAAGCCGCCAGGTGAGGCTGAATATTTTCCACAAAATCCTGGTAAGAACTCTGCAGGGCGGCATCAGCCGTATCACAGGTCATCCGGATATACCGCCAGGCAAAATCTTCTGATACATACGACTCCAGCTCACTTTTGTCTTTCAACCACCTTAAAAAATCACCCGGGCTGCCGACCTCCCGGTTTTTAATATTTTCAAAATACCCCTGCAGGGAATCCCAGTTTTCAATTTTGTAATTTTCAGGTAAAAACTCTCTTTCTCTCTTTTCCAATACCATACCGTTCATAACGTTTCCTTAAAGAATAGGCCGCAATTTAACAGCTATCCCGAAAAAAAACCGGGAGATTTGAAACTTTTAAAATAATGTAAATGTATTTAATGTATATACATATAAATTTAAACAAAATACAGATATGAGCACCTGGAAAATCGACCCTTCTCACTCAGAAGTACAGTTCAAAATCAAACATTTAATGATCAGCACCGTCACCGGTGAATTTACGGATTTCGACTCCACCCTGGTATGTGCCGGCGAGGGAGAAGATTTCAATGGCGGGCAGGTAAGCTTCTCTGCGAAGATTGCCTCTATCAACACTAAAAATGAGCAAAGAGACGGGCACCTGAAATCGGCCGACTTCTTTGATGCCGAAACTTATCCGGAGCTGACTTTCCAGTCTACCTCACTGGATCTTTCCGGTGGTGAAGTGGTATTGAAAGGTGATCTGACGATCAAAGGAACCACTAAACCGGTGACTTTAAGAGGTGATTTCGGCGGAGTGGTGACCGATGGTTACGGACAGACCAAAGCGGGTTTTGAGGTAGAAGGCAAGCTCAATCGCCAGGATTTCGGCCTCACCTGGAGCGCCGTTACCGAAGCCGGCGGTGTGGTGGTAAGTGATGACGTGCGGCTGCTGCTGAATGTGCAGTTTACCAAACAATAATTAAGCACGCGGTTCTCGACTACGCTCGAACTGACAGATGCCGTCGCCTCTTGTCAGTTCGAGCGTAGTCGAGTTGTCAGTTCGAGCGTAGTCGAGAACCGCGTTCCATCAATCCAGCATCAGGTACGCCTTGATAAAGTCATCCAGATCACCATCCATCACCGACTGAATATCCGAGGTTTCATGACCCGTACGCGCATCTTTCACCAGCTTGTACGGATGAAAAACGTAGTTCCGGATCTGTGACCCCCATTCAATTTTCTTCTTGGAAGCTTCAATATCCGCCCGGGCCGAGTTACGCTTCTCCACTTCAATCTGGTATAAGCGTGACTTCAGCATGTTCATGGCGTGCTCCTTGTTAGCCAGCTGGCTACGCTCTATCTGGCACACAATCACAATACCCGTAGGCTTGTGGGTCAGCTGAACCTTGGTTTCCACCTTGTTCACGTTCTGTCCTCCGGCACCGCCCGAACGGGAGGTCTGCCATTCAATATCGGCATCTTTCACCTCAATCTCAATGGTATCATCTACCAGCGGGTAGGCATACACCGAAGCAAACGACGTGTGCCGGCGGGCATTGGAATCGAAAGGAGAGATACGCACCAGGCGGTGTACACCGTTTTCCGATTTCAGGTAGCCGTACGCCAGCGGGCCGTCAATCTGCATGGAAGCCGACTTGATTCCGGCACCGTCGCCGTCCTGCCAGTCGATCTGCGTTACCTTGTAGCCGTGCTTCTGCGCCCACATGAGGTACATCCGGTACAGCATACTGGCCCAGTCCTGGCTTTCGGTTCCGCCGGCGCCTGAGTTGATCTCAATAATAGCCGAGAACTGGTCTTCTTCACCGGAGAGCATTTTCTTCAGCTCCAGCTCTTCAATAATGGCTACGGTGTTCTTTGCTTCCGCATCTACTTCTTCTTCGTCGGCTTCTCCGGCCTGGTAAAACTCATAGAGCGTTTCCAGGTCACTGATAGAACCCTCCGCTTCTTCATAAGATTCTGTCCAGTTTTTAAGAGTCTGGATCTCTTTCACTACTGTTTGGGCATGATCCGAGTCATTCCAGAACTCGGGTTGCGCCTGTTGATTTTCCAAATCTCCAAGCTTCTCTTTCCGGTTATCGTAGTCAAAGATACCTCCTCAGTGCCGTCACTCGGGCTCTCAAATCTTTCAACGCTTCTGTTGTCATGATTTCCTTAAATGGTTAAAAATATATTTGAAAAAATAACCCCTCCTGGCAGGGAGAGGTTACAATATAATAAAACAAAACGGATCAGAACATGGTTCCCTGAATTTCTCTTGGCCGGCCACCGGGGGTGGTGACAAAAGCCTCAATAAATGAGCTGAAATCAGGGGAAATGGCCACAATATCATTTTCTTCAAAAAGCACGGCATAATACCGGCCGTTCAGGTTTTCAATCCTGTAGTTCTCTTCCAGGAGAATAATGCTGTCCATCAGATCAAAAACCGAATCCCGCTCTTCTTCCGTGGCAAAGCCCTCTGAACGCAGGTACAGGGTGGCATCGGGGTTATATACTCCGAAATAGTGCTTCCCGTCATTTCCCTGGAACTTCACATAACCGGTTATCCCGTATGAATCCCAGATCCGCGGCCGGTCGAGGTACTCATGCACCTCCAGGAAATTCTGCAGGCTGCTTAAAATGGTTTCTTCTTTCGTTTTGGCAACGGCCTTTTTTTCAGCTGCAGGGGCTTTTTTAGCTTTCGCTGCCGGCTTTTCTGCAGCCTGCGCCTTAGCCTTTGCTGCAGGTTTCTCTGCCTTTGCTTCCGGAGTAAAACGGGCCAGGCCCTTCTCTGCTGCTGCCCGTGTTTTAAAATCACAGGAACGGCCCACTTCTTTATTGTTGGCCGCTTTTAAAATGATATAAAATTTACCCCCCTCTTCTACAATCTCAAGCTTGTCTGCCGAACCCAGGTTTTTCTTTACCGAAGTTATCCCTTTGCTTCTTGAAGCGGCATCTGCATACCCTTCACTTCTCAAAAGAACCACACCCGCAGCCCCCTGGTAACTGAAGTAATACTTTCCTGACTTCTTGTCCTGAAAAAGCGTGAATCCTTCATTTTTCGGATCCGCCTGGTGACCATCGTACGACTTGCAACTCAGATAATCGTCATTTATTGCCATAAAAAAATACGTGTTTTTAACTGAAATAAATTCCCATAGAGGAAAAAGTTAACTAATTTACAATGAGTTATTTTCACATCCCTAATAATCATGCACCAAAAACAAATATATAGAGCTAAACTTCTATACTTTATTTGAAAAGTCTAATTTGCAGACAGTCAATGCGAATAAAATATATTCTGACCCTCCGGGCGTTTACAGCACTTCCGAAATTGTGTAAAAGCATCACATTTTCGTTAATTTTTAAATTCCCCGCGTTTATTGTATTTTGCCGGAAATTACGCTATTGTGAAGCTATGAGCCGTGAGAAATGAGCTATGAGAAATGGATAGCTCACGGCTCATAGCTCAACATCAAATTATCCTATGAGAAACATTTTCTTTTCCCTCGGCCTCCTCCTGAGCGCCACATGGGCTTCGGCCCAGGCCATTATTCCTGTTCCCGTACATACCGAAGAAAGAACGGGCGTATTCACATTCGGGAAATCCGTAGATTTTGTGGTACCTGACGGGCAGCCGGAGATCAAAAAATATGCGGAAGACCTCCGTCAGTTCATCGGGCAGACCTCCTACCCCGTAGTGACCCAAAAAGGAAAAAATCCGGCAGTGGTTTTCCGGTTGGGTAACGACGAGAAGCTGGGCAAGGAAGGATATATCCTGGAGGTAAAAGAAAATGAGATCAGCCTGGCGGCCAATACGCCGGCCGGTATCTTTAACGGCATCCAGTCGCTCCGCCAGCTGCTGCCGGCTCAATTGGAAAACCGGCAGGCGACTTATATCGGCACTATCCGTGTGCCGCAATGCCGTATTACCGATTACCCCCGCTATGCCTGGCGCGGGCTCATGCTGGATGTCAGCCGCCATTTCTTTACGGTAGACGAGGTGAAAGATTTCATTGACCGGATGTCGCAATACAAATTCAATGTTTTTCACTGGCACCTGACCGATGATGAGGGCTGGCGCATCGAGATCAAATCTCTGCCCCTGCTGACGGAAAAGGGAGCGTGGCGGGTAGAGCGCCACGGGGCGTTTGGTGATACCCGGCCCTATCCGGCAGAAGGCGAGAAAGCCACTTACGGCGGTTTTTATACCCAGGAGCAGATTCGTGATATCATCCGGTTTGCTGCTGACCGGAACATCACCATCGTACCGGAGATTGACCTCCCCGGCCACTCCATGGCACTCCTGGCAGCTTACCCTGAGCTCTCCGTCAAAAAAGAGCCCAAGTTTGTCAACCCCGGTGCCAAGTTTGCCGAATGGTACGGAGCCCATGAATTTAAAATGCTGATTGAAAACACCCTGAACCCTGCTGACGAAAAGGTATATACGGTTGTAGATAAAATAATGACCGAAGTGGCGCAGCTCTTTCCCGGCGAATACATCCATATGGGAGGCGATGAATGCTACCACGGTTATTGGGCAGAAGACCCCGGTGTACAGGAGTTCATGAAAAAGAATAACCTGAAAGACACCAAAGAGCTTCAGGCCTATTTTGTACGGCGTGTAAACGATATCATCAATGCCAAAGGCAAAAAGATGATCGGGTGGGATGAAATACTGGACGGTGACGGGCTGCCTAAGTCTACTGCTGTAATGAGCTGGAGAGGTATGACGGGCGGAATTAAAGCCGCCAAAGACGGCCATTACGTGGTCATGACGCCTACCACTTATGCTTACCTGGACTATACCCAGGGGGATAAATCCGTGGAAAACCCCATCTACGCCGATCTCAGCCTGGCCAAATCGTATGAGCTGGATCCTACTCCGGAGGGCGTAGACCCGAAATATATCCTGGGCGGGCAGGGTAACCTGTGGACCGAGGTGATTCCTACCCTGCAGTTTGCTTATTACATGGCCTATCCGCGCGCACTGGCCCTTTCTGAAAAGCTGTGGTCACCTAAAAACGCACGAACTTTCCCTGACTTTGTTCAACGCCTGGAAAGTGCCTTTGAGCGCTTTGACCAGGCAGGAATCAGCATTGCCAAAACTATTTATGAGCCCGGGGTAAAAGTAAGCCAGAAAGACGACCGTTACTACCTGGAGCTGGAGACCCTGATTCCGGGTGCGGAAGTATTCTACTCTCTTGATAACACCTACCCTGTGAAGTTCTCCTCAAAATATACCGGACCGGTGGAAATACCGGAAGGAAAGCTCCGGCTAAGAACACAAACGTATAAAAACGGCCGGGAGCTGGGGCGTGAGCTCATTATTTCGCGTGAAGAACTGATCAAAAGAGCAAAGTAAGTTTATGTCATCCCATCATGTAGTAAGAGAAAAGCAGGAGCCGGCCCTCGTCATTGCCAATGGCGAGGCCTGCTCTGCCGAGCTTTTAGGGCAATTACTGGAATGGTCGCCTACGGTGATTGTGCTGGACGGCGCATTGGACCGGGTGCTGAACCTGGGGATAAAAATAGACGTGATCCTCGGAGATTTTGACGGCAAAGATCCGGAAACCATCCGCCAGAGCCAGTACCCTGTAAAAGTGGTCCACACCCCGGACCAAACCTATACGGATCTTGAAAAGGCCATCCTCTACCTGGTAGAAGAAGAATACCCGGCCGCCAATATTATCTGGGCCACCGGCCGCCGGGCTGACCATACCCTGGCCAATATATCGGTTTTGCCCAAATACGCCGAAGCCATCAGCCTGAAGATCATTGATGATTACTCTTGTATTTTTCCAATATTGCCTTTGCCCCGTAAATTCGTGAAATGGTACCGGAAAGGTACTGTTATTTCTCTCATGCCCCTGGGCATCACTACCGGTATTACCACGCAGAACCTCCGCTATCCGCTGCACGGGGAAACGCTCCACCTGGGTTATCGTAACGGCAGCTCGAATGAAGCGGCGGAAGACGGCGAAGTAACGGTGGAATACGTGGAAGGAACCATGTTGATAATGGAATGTAACGATTAGTAATTAGTTTATTAATTGTTGATAAGTCTGTTGAAATATAGTGGATAACATTTCACTTTCCAACAGTTTATACGCAAATTTATTGTACGGTACAAGCTGAAAAGCGTGTGGAAAAATATTTTTCGTAGGATTTTTTTTAGTTACTCCCTGCAACAAATTATCCTAATTGCCTGATAATTAACAGAGCAACTTTTTTGCTCATTTTATATATTTTCAATAATCGGAAACAGGCCGTTTTTTACAACTTTTTTTTTGTACTTTTTTTTAAATAGCTTTGACTGCTTTTTGACAGAAGGCATCATTTAAAATAACCAGATTATTACCCCATTTTTCACCTGATTGCTAAATACCATGTTTGTTATAAAAAGAGATGGGCGGAGAGAGTCCGTAAAATTCGACAAAGTAACTGCAAGAATTGAGAGACTGTGCTATGGCTTAGACCCTGTTTTTGTACAGCCTGTAGAGGTAGCCATGAAAGTGGTATCCGGCATTTATGACGGCGTAAGCACTTCCGAGCTGGACACCCTGGCGGCAGAAACTGCAGCTTCCATGACCACCAAGCATCCTGACTATGCCATTCTTGCTGCCAGGATAGCTATTTCCAACCTGCATAAAAACACGTTGAAGTCGTTTTCAGGCACCATGAAGCTGTTATACCAGTACATTGACCCCAAAACCGGCGAAAACGCTGCACTTATCTCTAAAGAAACATGGAAGATTATTCAGGCCAATGCTGCCCTGCTGGACTCCTCCATCATTTATGACCGCGATTTTGGTTATGACTTCTTTGGCTATAAAACGCTGGAGAAATCTTACCTCATGAAGCTGAACAATAAAATTGTGGAAAGGCCCCAGCATATGCTGATGCGGGTAGCGGTAGGGATTCACGGGGAGAATATTGAAAAGGCCATCGAGACCTATAACCTTCTTTCGGAAAGATGGTTTACCCATGCCACTCCTACCCTTTTCAATGCCGGTACGCCAAAACCCCAGCTCTCGTCGTGTTTTCTGCTGACCATGAAAGACGACAGCATTGACGGGATTTACGATACCCTGAAGCAAACGGCCAAAATCTCCCAGTCGGCCGGGGGCATCGGCCTCGCCATCCATAATGTGCGGGCCACCGGAAGCTACATCAAAGGCACTAACGGCACCTCTAACGGGATCATCCCCATGCTGCGGGTGTTTAACGATACTGCCCGTTACGTAGACCAGGGCGGCGGGAAACGCAAGGGTTCCTTTGCCATCTACCTGGAACCCTGGCATGCCGATATCTTCGAATTCCTGAACATGAAGAAAAACCATGGTAAGGAAGAAGAGCGCGCCAGAGACCTTTTCTATGCGCTCTGGACACCCGACCTGTTCATGAAGCGGGTGGAATCTAACGGGCAGTGGTCTCTGTTCTGTCCGCATGAATGCCCCGGCCTCTCGGAAGCCTATGGCGAGGACTTTGAAAGACTTTATGAAAAATATGAATCGGAAGGCCGCGCCCGGAAAACCGTGCAGGCCCAGGAGCTGTGGTTCCACATCCTGGAATCACAGGTAGAAACCGGCACGCCATATATGCTGTTTAAAGACGCAGCCAATAAGAAATCCAACCAGAAAAACCTGGGGACCATCAAGTCGTCTAACCTCTGTACCGAGATTATTGAATACACCGCTCCTGATGAAGTGGCGGTTTGTAACCTGGCGTCTATAGCCCTGCCAAAATTTGTCAACGCAGACAGCACCAGCCCGGAATTTGATTTCAAAAAACTGTATGAGATCACCAAAGTGGTGACCCGTAACCTGAACCGGATCATTGACATCAATTATTACCCGGTTCCGGAAGCAGAAAACAGCAATAAACGCCACCGGCCTATCGGTATCGGTATCCAGGGACTGGCAGACGCCTTTATCATGATGCGTTTCCCGTTTGACAGCGAAGAAGCCCAGAAACTGAACCGGGATATCTTTGAGACGATCTACTTCGCAGCCATGGAGACTTCCATGGAGCTGGCCATCGAAGAAGGCCCGTACTCGTCTTATGAGGGCTCACCGGTTTCCCAGGGGGTATTCCAGTTTGACATGTGGGATGTAACTCCGGACTCCGGCTTATGGAACTGGGACGACCTCCGCGAAAAAGTGATCAAAAACGGGGTAAGAAACTCGCTGCTGCTGGCACCGATGCCTACAGCTTCTACCAGCCAGATCCTGGGGAACAACGAGTGCTTTGAGCCTTATACTTCCAATATTTACAGCCGCCGGGTACTTTCAGGTGAGTTTGTGGTGGTGAATAAGCACCTGCTGCGCGACCTGGTGAAGATTGGTCTCTGGAATGACACCATGAAAAATAAGCTGATCGCAGCCAACGGTTCCGTTCAGGCTATTGCAGAGATTCCTGCGCACCTCAAGGAGCTGTACAAAACCGCCTGGGAGATCAAGCAGAAGACCATCATTGATATGTCAGCTGACCGGGGCGCGTATATCTGCCAGAGCCAGTCGCTGAACATTTTCATGACCGACCCGAATTTTGCCAAGCTCACTTCCATGCATTTCTATTCATGGAAAGCCGGCCTTAAAACCGGCATGTACTACCTGAGAACCAAAGCCGCCGCTGACGCAGTGAAGTTTACGGTAGACCGCCAGGCCATTGCCGAAACCACACCTGTAACTCAGAACATCCAGGAAAAGCCGCTCGATTACGAAGGCTACGCCAAAGAGCATGCTGAAAAGAATAAAGAGGCCGCAGCCAGCTTTCAACTCAACGAAGAAGAACAGAAATACGCGGCCATGCAGTGCTCGCTGGATAACCCGGAAGGGTGCGAGATGTGCGGGTCGTAAATTCAGACTTTTTATAATGAGAAAGACCATCCGGACGGGTGGTCTTTTTTATTTTCTGAGCGCCCTTCGACAAGCTCGGGGACGCCTAGTCAGGGTGACAATAGGTAGCTCACTGGTTACCATTGTCACCCTGACTAGGCGTCCCCGAGCTTGTCGAAGGGCACTCAGCTTAAACCTACCCTTACATCGTTTTCCTGATGTCAGGAAAACGATAAATAAAAATCTCCCGCACCTGAACCTCAAATGCGGGAGACCACTTATATAAACCGTTACATTTATTCTGCCGGCTTGATCATTTCCAGTACCTCTGCCGAGATTCCGGTCATGGAGAACCCACCGTCATGGAAAAGGTTCTGCATAGTCACTTTACGGGTGAGGTCGGAGAAAAGGGTAACCACGTAATCGGCACAGTCGTCGGCAGTGGCATTGCCCAGCGGAGCCATTTTTTCGGCAAATTCAAAGAAGTTACCAAATCCGCCGATTCCACCGCCTGCACGGGTTTTGGTAGGTGACTGGGAAACGGTATTTACCCTCACATTCTTCAGCTTTCCGTAGCGATATCCGTAGCTGCGGGCAATAGACTCCAGCATGGCCTTGGCATCGGCCATATCACTATAAAAAGAAAACGTACGCTGTGCTGCCATATAGGTGAGGGCAACAATAGAGCCCCATTCATTGATGGCATCCTGCTTCTCCGCTACCTGCATAAACTTATGAAAAGACATGGCCGAGATATCCACGCTCTGCTTATAAAAATCATAGTTCAGATCGCCGTATTCTTTGCCCTTCCGTACGTTGGGTGACATCCCGATAGAATGCAGCACAAAGTCCAGCTTGCCTCCCAGAATCTCCACCGACTTGCTGAACAGGTTTTCGATATCTTCCACGCTGGTAGCATCGGCAGGGATGATCTCTGCATTGCATTCCTCCGCCAGTTTGTTGATTTCTCCCATCCGCATGGCTATAGGCGCATTGGTCAGTGTAAATATTGCCCCTTCATCTTTAGCCCGCTGAGCTATCTTCCAGGCAATAGAATTTTCATCTATCGCCCCCGAGATTATTCCCCTTTTCCCTTTAAGTAGTCCGTAACCCATAGTATTAATGTTATTCGTGATTGTAGTACACAAAAGTATTATTTTTTTTGATAAGAACCTTACACAGGGGAATGCATTCAGAATCTTTTCAAAAAAGACTTTGCCCGAAGCGGCTTTTACTGTAGTTTTGAAACCCGTTTTTTCAAAAATTCATGATTGTTTCACCTACTGAACCTTTTAAACTTGTTTTCAGCCTCTACCAGCATGAGTTCCTGGGGTACCTCCTGGAGCCCTTTGTGGTAAAGCTTACACAAAAAGGAGACTTCTCCTTCCAGTCGCAGAATATCTCGGGCACCAATGTGAAAGATTTTAAGGCAGGGCTTACCCGTGAGCAGATCCGGCTGGTGGAACTTACTTCCAAAATTCAGCAGGACGCTATCTTCCGGAAATTCAATACCGGGAAAAAGCTGAAAAGAGATGATTTCTTCAAAAAGGTATTTGACGGGGAAAAAGACGACCCGGCCCTGCGTGAAGCCATCCTGGCGTATATAGATAACTACCGGAAAGAAATCTACCGGAACATCCGGGGAGAGAATTTCTTCATTATGGGAAGCGATGGTATACCTACCTGGAAAGAGATGCATATCGTACAGGAGCCGGCCAAGGTCTATTTTCATTTTAACCGGGAGGAAGAGAAGACTATTTACTACCCCATTATCAAGTGCAACGGCGAAAAAGTAAAATTTCAGTTCCGTAACGGACTGATCGTAAATGACATTCCTGCCGTTCTGCTGATTGATCACCTGGCGTATATTTTTGAAGATCACGTAGACGGGAAAAAACTGCGCCCCTTTCTGCAGAAATCCAACATTGAAATCCCCCGGAAAATAGAAGACACTTATTACAGGAAGTTTATTGTTCCCCTGATCGCCAACTTTAATGTATATGCGCAGGGATTTGAGATATCCTATGAAAAAGAGGAGTTTACCACCCGCCTGCAGGTCACAGAGGTGAAATCACTCAGCCAGAACAGCCTGTTCAGTACGGGTCAGCAGGAGGCACCTCCCGTTGAAGTGGTGCTGGAGCTTATCTTTTCGTACGGAGATCATGATTTTAAATTTGACAACTTCAGTGATCCCGCCTATGTACATCTCGAAAAAACGCCCGACTCCTGGAAATTCCATAAGATCAGGAGGAATCTTCCTGCCGAAAAGGCGGTCATCTCTTTCCTGAAAAACGAGGGGCTGGACCTTCGGAACGGACGGGCAGTGTTGCCTAAAAATTACGCTGTGGAGTGGCTTAATGAACACCTGGAAAAGCTGGAAGCCTACCCGGTAACGGTTCAGCAAAGTGCCGGAAATTCAGCTACCTATTTCCTGGGTTACACCCATGTGGATCTTAATGTGGTGGAGAAAAACGACTGGTTTGATATTGAAGCCCAGGTGATTTTCGGTGAATTCAGGATTCCTTTCAAAAAATTCAGATATTATATCCTGAACAATATCCGGGAATTCGAACTGCCGGATGGCCGGATGGCCACCATTCCGGAGGCCTGGTTCAACAAGTTCTCCGAATTGTTTGAAAATATAGATGAAGAGGAAGCTCCCCGTCTCAAAAAGCATTTTGTGGGGCTGGTTAACCTTCTCTCCCGGGACGGCATCGTAACCACCATGATGAACCGGAAACTATCGGCCCTGTCAGATTTTGAAGAGATAAAAGATGTACCCCTGCCGGAAAAATTCAACGGAGAGCTTCGCCCCTACCAGAAGGCAGGTTATAACTGGCTTCATTTTTTAAAGGATTACGGCCTCGGTGGCTGCCTGGCAGACGATATGGGACTGGGCAAGACCGTTACCACCCTGGCTTTCCTGGAAAAGATCAGGGAAGAAAAACCTGATGCCCCCAGCCTGCTGGTACTGCCTACCTCTCTTATTTACAACTGGCAGAAGGAAGCCTCCCGCTTCACTCCCGACCTCCGTGTGATGGTGCATTACGGTACCCAAAGAATCAAAGATGCCCGGGCTTTTGCCATGTACGACCTGATTATCTGTTCTTACGGTGTGCTTCGTTCGGACATCGACTTCATCCGCCATTTCCGGTTCAATTATGCTATCCTGGATGAGTCCCAGTCGATCAAAAATGCCGGTTCTGCCAACTTCAAGGCGGTCATGGATCTGAATACCCGGAATCGCCTGATTCTTACGGGAACGCCCCTGGAAAACAGTACGCTGGACCTCTGGAGCCAGATGAGCTTTATTAACCCGGGCCTCCTCGGAAGCCTGTCGTCTTTTAAAAAGAAATACCAGAATCCCATAGAAAAGGAAAAAGACGAGAACAGCCTGAAAATACTTTCTGCGCGGATCCGGCCTTTTATGCTCCGGAGAAACAAGCGGCAGGTAGCCCGTGATCTGCCGGAGAAGATAGAGTCAGTGGTGTACTGCCAGATGACTGAGGAGCAGGAAAAACTTTACGAAGAGACCCGTTCTTACGTAAGAAACCAGATCATGGGAATGCAGGAAAGCGGCACTCTGGGCAAATCCAGCATCCTGGTGCTTCAGGGCCTGTCGAAGCTGCGTCAGCTGGCTAATCACCCGGCCATGGTTTCACCCGAATACCAGGGAGAATCAGGAAAAGGGAATGATGTGATGCAACGTATCCGGGAAGTGGTGCAGGAAGGTTCAAAGACACTGGTATTCAGCCAGTTTGTAAAACACCTGGAGTTTGTAGCTGAAGCGCTCCGCCGGGAGGGAATCCCTTTCCTTTACCTCGACGGCTCCACCAAAAACCGGATAGAGCTGGTAGAGCGTTTCCAGAAGCACAACACCGAGCTGGTTTTCCTGATCTCGCTTAAAGCGGGCGGGGTAGGGCTCAATCTCACGGCTGCTGAAAACGTTTTTATCCTGGATCCCTGGTGGAACCCGGCCATTGAAGCGCAGGCGGTAGACCGGGCCCACCGGATAGGACAAACCAAAACGGTCTTCAGCTATAAATTTATTTCCCAGAACAGTATAGAAGAAAAGATCGTAGAACTGCAGAACACTAAAAAACAGCTTTTTGACGAGCTCATTATTGAGGAAGAAAGCTTCTTCAAATCGTTGACCACAGAAGATATTCTCAGCCTTATAGAATAAAAAAGCCGGGCTATATTCCCGGCTTTTCGTATAAGGATTCTGCTGTAAAATCAGGAAGTGGCTTCTTCTGTTTGAAAAATGTCTACCGCTGCCTGATGAAATACTTTCTTCAGGCCTTCGTACGCTCCGGTAATAATACTGATAGGGATAATAATAGGCGCGAATACTATCCACTGGCAAGTCATAAATACATTAATTTTTTTCATAATTGGTAAGGGTAGCTGATAAGGTATTTCAACCTCAATAATTAAAATCAAGTGAAGTTAAAAAGAATTCCTGACAAATACAATAGTGCAGAATAAATTTTATTATATTTTTTATCTGTATAATACCAATTGTATTATAAACAGGCAAAATAAGTGCAAAAAAGAGCCGGACTTTCACAGGTCCGGCTCTCTTCAGGATTTTAAGAATCTCAGAATTTCCAGCGTACAAAAGCCTCCATGGCTTCATACTCTGCAAGTCCCAGCTTATTATATAATTCTGCCGTTCCGCGGTTCCGGTCCTCGGCCCGCTGCCAGAATTCACGCGCATCAGTACCCTGGAACACCACGCCGTCTTTCTGTGACTGGTGCTTAAAGATACCCAGACGCTTCTGCATTACCTGGTCAGGGCTCATTGGCACGGCCATCTCTATCTCATGAATCTCCCATTCGGCCCACGCACCGCGATATAACCATACCCAGCAGTCTTTCATAAAGTTTTTATGCTTGATCTGCTCCACGGCCTCAAAAATGGCATCCAGGCAGACCTTGTGGGTTCCGTGCGGGTCAGCCAGGTCACCTGCCGCATAAATCTGGTGAGGCTTGATCTCCTCAATGAGATTTTTTACAATATCAATATCTTCCTTGCCTAACGGAGCCTTCTGTACTGTGCCCGTCTCGTAAAACGGCATATTCAGGAAATGTGCATTTTCTACCGGAATCCCTACAAAACGGCAGGTAGCCTTGGCTTCGCCGCGGCGGATAATTCCTTTTACATGCCGCACGGCTTCTGAATCCACTTCACTTCCTTTCTTATTCCTGATAGAAAGTTTTGCATCTTCAAAGATCTTTTCAGCCTCCACGTTATTGATTCCGAAGTTCTTGTTATAATCTACCACGAAATCGATGAATCGCAGGGCTTCATCATCTGAAACGGCTATGTTTCCGGAAGTCTGGTAAGCCACATGCACTTCATGCCCCTGATCTACCAGGCGCTGGAAAGTACCTCCCATAGAGATGATGTCGTCATCCGGGTGCGGGCTGAAAATGATCACGCGCTTTTTCTCCGGCTGTGCCCGCTCCGGACGGTTGGTATCGTCAGCATTGGGTTTGCCTCCAGGCCATCCTGTTATAGAATGCTGCAGGTTATTAAATACATCAATATTAATATCGTAAGCCTGGCCATAGCCTGCCAGTAGTTCTGACAAACCGTTATCGTTATAATCTTTATTGGTCAGCTTCAGGATAGGTTTCTCCAGTTCCAGTGCCAGGCTGCACACCGCCTTTTTAATCATCTGGTTATTCCACACCACATCTTCTACCAGCCATGGGGTCTTAATACGCTTCAACTCTGAAGCGGCAGCCGTATCCACTACAAAAAGGGCATTGTTATGGGTTTGCAGGTAAGACGCCGGGTTCTGCTCGGTTACCGTACCTTCTACTGCCCGGGCAATTACCTCTGCCTTGCGTTCTCCCCAGGCCAGCAGCACTACGCGTTTGGCCTGTAGTATTTTGGAAACCCCCATGGTGATGGCTTTCTTGGGAACCTTGGTCAGATCACCGCCAAAATCACCGGTAGCCGCCGCACGGGTAGAGTGATCCAGCATCATCAGGCGCGTTTTGGAATTGATCAGCGAGCCCGGTTCGTTAAAGCCGATGTGACCGTTACCGCCAATCCCCAGCAACTGGAAATCCAGACCACCCAGCGCATCTATCTTGGCTTCGTAACCGCTACAAAATTCACTTATGGTATTCTGGGGAATGGTACCCAAAGGAATAAAATAATTCTCTTTCGGAATATCCACATGATCAAATAACTGCTCCCGCATAAAACGCCAGTAGCTCTGAATAGCATCCGGCTCCATCGGGTAATACTCATCCAGGTTAAATGAGATCACATTTTTAAAGCTTAACCCCTCTTCCCGGTGCATACGCACCAGTTCTGCGTACACGGTTTTGGGAGAAGACCCCGTAGCCAGGCCCAGTATACAGTTTTTACCCTCTTTCTGCTTTTTCCGGATAAGTTCTGCAATTTCCTGAGCCACAGATTTCGAAGCCTCTTTCGGGTCCGTAAAAATGCGGGTTGGAATTTTTTCGTATGCAATTGGTTCTTTAACGGTTGAATCACCCATGGTGTTAAAATAATTAGATGTTACAGCGTATATCGGCCTCTATAATTTACACTGCTAAAATTAGAGGACTTTTTTTATTAAAAAAAATTATTAATTCTATAAATTCTTAAAAATCACTTTAAACGCAATTAATCCGTTCTTTCTTTGACCTTGTAAATTCAGCTGTTAGCCGCTGCAGCCGCTTCTAACCTCTAATAGCTAACTTCTAATATCTAATATCTAACAGCTCATAGCTATTTCATGTGGTCAATTTACTAAAATTAAAATCTGGATTAATTATAAATAGGCTTTTAAATTTTATCCGCATTGCTTATATTTGCACGGTTTAATTTCCAGGCGTGACATTAACAGAGCTCTACAGTACTTCCAAAGGCCAGGCCTTCCAATGTGATCTGACTAACTCTATTATTCTGAACTTCAAGGAGTTCAGCTGGAAATTCTCTGTCAGCGACTTCCTTCTTTTCCGGAAACATATTCATGCCGTAGATCTCAGGGAGTTGCTGTTCAACCTTTCCGATGAATGCGATTTTGTTTCGCTGCATCATGCACGCCTGTCTACTACGGTTACCCTTACCCTCTGCGATCTCATTCAGCTCAGAGAGCTGGTAGACGGAACCCGTTTCTCTCTTGAACTGGTGTCGCTTATTCACGAAGTACTGGGCGATTACAGCGTGGTATAACCCCCTGTACCTGTGCCCCTTCTCTTTTAGTCCTGCCGGAGGCCTCCCTTCTAATTGTACTTTTTTTAAATTTAGATTCAAAACAAATAGCTGTAAATCAGTGCACAAGGGAATTTTTATCTCGTACATCTTCGTTAACTTTGTAAACAAATAAATCAAACAGATCAAATGAAGAATTTATTAAGAGATAAGACCTCATTAAAAGAAGATATAGAAATGGCATTAAATGCCCAGGCTAAAATGGAAGCGGAAGCCTCCAATAAATACCTGGCCATGGCTTCCTGGCTGGAAAGAAACGGCTTTGAGCGTTCATCGGAATACCTGTACAGACAGGCCGAAGAAGAACGGGAGCATTTCCTGAAAATTTTCCGCTATATTAATGAAGTGGGTGGCAATGCTGTAACTCCTGTAACGGGTGAGGTACCCCTGGAGTATCCTGACCTCAAAAGTGTTTTTGAAGCGGCCCTCCACAGCGAGATCGCCGTTACCCATTCTATTAACCGTCTGGTGGGGCTGTGCCGCGCCAGCCATGACTATGCCACCGAAGAATTCCTGATGTGGTACGTGAAAGAGCAGCGCGAAGAAGAGAAAAATGCCCGCAGAGCCCTGGAGCTTTTCGAGCTGATAGATGTCAACAGCGCTACCGGCCGGTTTGTACTGGACAAGGAGATTGCTAAAATCGGGGGGCACGAATAAGATTTTTTGGGCAGTTTATAAAGCGAAGAGGGGGCTGATGCCCCCTTTTTTCTTTCACCACATAGACACATAAGATGTACAGATAATCCCGGATACTTGTAAATTTCTCCCTTATAGTTCAGGAAATATTACAGTACGCCTGTTACATTTTCCACCATCAGAAACCTCCGCTCCCCGAAGCCGGGCACCTGCTTTCTCACACTGTCACCTTTAGCATAAATTTTTCGGTGTGAACAGGTTTCCATATCCAGGTTTTTGTAGTTTTTCTGCAGTTGTTCCGGAACAATTTTTACAAAAATCACCCGGTGATACAATGTTCCATCCACTGTTAAGGTATCCTCATAAGGCCGGGTTTCCGGAAGAGCGGCATCGCACCCATACCGGGTAAAAATATGGAAACTGTTTCCGGCCTCCGCTACATACGCACCGGAAATGTCATAATCATGCTTAGGTTGCTTTGCGGCTTTACCTACTGACTCCGGAAACAGGTCACAAGCTGATAAAAACAGTGATAAAAAACAAAACAGTAGTTTTTTCATGATTATTCAAATAATTAAGGGATGAGGGGTTATTGCACCCCCACCACATTTTCCATCACCAGGAACTCCCGATCCCCAAATCCCGGCACCTGTTTTCTGAGCGTATCATTTTTTGCATACACATCAATGGAAGGGCTGCAGGGAGCCAGGTCCAGGTTCTTATAATCTTTATCTAACTTTTCAGGAATTATTTTTGCAAAAAACACCTGGTGGTAAACTGTTCCGTCTAACGTAAGTGTATCTTTATAAACCTCAGGCTTATTATCGCACGATAACTTGCTAAACAGCCAATAACCCTCATTTACCTCCCTGATAAAGGTACCATTAAGCCTGACTTTATGTTTAGGCGATTTGTCAACTTTACCAATAGATTCAGGGAATAGTTTACAGCTCCAAAAAGCAACTGCCAGAAATAAAAATGTGAGTTTTTTCATGATTATTCAATGATTAAATGATGTGAATTTCTGGCATCCGTTTTGGAACCGGATCAACCCCAAACTGGCAAAAGGCAGACAAGGCGGCAAAAAGAACCATGATAATGGATCCCGTCAGTGAATTTATTAATCTTTTTTTCATGAGTTACAAGGATTAAATAATTCATGTTACGCACTATTTCCAAACCACAATAGATACATAGATTGAAGAGACTTTATCAGGATATGTAAACATATTTCACATAAGCTATGTGATGGAAATGAATTTCCCTAATCTCTCCTTTTCTATATAAAATCTATGTGGTTAAATCTATTTCAAGAAATGCGTAACATCAGTTAAATAATATAAAATATTGATTTAGTACTACTAATATATAGCAAAGCCCGTATTTTCCTTCAAAAAAGTTAGTTTACGGTCAAAAAGTTTTATCCTCTGTCTCAAAAACAAACCGCCTCTTTTTCGTATTCCAAAAAATTCTTTTCATTATTCAAAAACATTTCTACATTTGCATCGTGAAATTAATGATCAACATAGCAGCTAACTGGTGGCGTTCATCTCTCTGAGGGTTGAACATCATTCGCTATGGGATTTAATAGATACTGTAAGGCTTGCTGTTCAACTACGGCAGGCCTTTTTTCATAGCTCATAGCTCAGGCTCATCGCTAAATTTTAAACCTATGAAATTTAAAATTACAACAAAAACCAAACGCCTCCTGGCCGATACCCTCACGCCGGTGAGCATCTTCCTGCGGATCCGCGAACAGTACCCGCTTTCAGTAATCCTGGAGAGTGCGGATTACCACGCCATGCATAACAGCTTCAGCTATATTGCCTGTGACCCGGTGGCCTCCATCACCATAGACAGGGGTAAAGTAACAGAGAACTACCCCGACGGCTCAAAAAATACGTATGAGCTGGCGAATAAAAGAGAGGCTATAAAAACACTTCAGGCATTTTCGGGCCGTTTTGAGCACCATAACCTGAACCAGGGCTTTATTTCCAACGGGCTTTTCGGTCATATCACCTATGATGCCGTTCAGTACTTTGAAGATATTACCCTGCAGGAAAAAGCACCGGAAAACGATATTCCCGATATCCGGTACCGGGTGTACCGCTACGTGATAGCCGTGAACCACTTTAAAAATGAACTTCATCTCTTTGAGCACACCTACACGCCTGAGGGGCAGCAGCCCGCCCCCGTGCCTGACGGGCTGGAAACCCTGGAGTTTTTTGTGAAAAACCCGAAACGCTCTACTTCTGTTTTTAAAGTAACGGCCGAAGAGCAGACCAATATTGCTGACGACCGCATGCGGGAGATCATCCACCAATGCATCCGTCACTGCCTGCGGGGCGATGTCTTCCAGATTGTGCCGTCAAGGAGATTCAGCCGTACCTTCTCGGGCGATGATTTTAATGTATACCGCGCTCTCAGAAGCATTAACCCCTCTCCCTACCTGTTTTATTTTGACGGCGGAGATTACCGCATTTTCGGATCCAGCCCCGAAAAGCAGATTTTTATCAAAGACGGCACCGCCGAGATTCACCCCATAGCCGGTACTTTCCGGAGAACCGGTGATGACCAGCACGACCGCCAGCTGGCGCTGGACCTCCACGCTGACCCCAAAGAATCTGCCGAGCACGTGATGCTGGTAGACCTGGCCCGGAACGACCTTTCCCGGAATGCCGACCAGGTAAACGTGGAAGTCTTTAAGGAAGTGCAGTTTTACAGCCATGTCATTCACCTGGTTTCCAAAGTAACGGCACGTATGAACCCGGAGGTAAACCCGCTTCAGCTGGTAGCTGACACCTTCCCGGCCGGAACGCTTTCGGGCTCTCCGAAGCACAATGCCATGACCATCATTAACCGCATGGAACCCCATCACCGCGGTATTTACGGCGGCGCTATCGGTTTTATGGATTTTAATGGTAATTTTAACCATGCCATTGCCATCCGTACCTTCCTCAGCAGGAACAACACCCTGTTTTACCAGGCCGGAATGGGCGTGGTGGCCAAGTCAGACGTGGAAAGTGAAATGAATGAAATACACCTGAAACTGGGGGCGTTGCGCAAAGCGATAGAAATGGCGGAAGAAATTTAATCAGCTATGAGCAGTTAGCCATTAGAAATTAGCGTTTAGAAATTAGTACGTTAATGAACCCCCGCCTGCCAGACATAAATATCTAACAGCTAACTTCTAACTTCTAAAAACTATTTAAAAAAATGAAAATACTGGTATTAGATAATTACGACTCCTTTGTTTATAACCTGGTGTATATTCTGAAAGAACTGGGAGGGGAAGTAGATGTTTTCCGGAACGATAAGATCGCTCTGGAAGAAGTAAAAAAATATGATAAAATCCTGCTTTCTCCGGGGCCGGGAATTCCGGAAGAGGCCGGAATTATGATGGAACTGCTCATGGAATACAAGGAAACCAAAAGCATTTTCGGGGTATGCCTGGGCCATCAGGCTATCGGCGAGGCCTTCGGCGCAAAACTGGAAAACATGGGAGAGGTGCTGCATGGCGTGACCACTCCATGCATTGTAAAAGACCGGGATGAGCTGCTTTTCCGGGATATTCCGGAGCAGTTTAATGTTTGCCGCTACCACTCCTGGACCGTTCTGCCGGAAACTTTCCCGGCTGATTTAAAAGTAACTGCCGTAGACGATAAGGGAAACGTGATGGCAGAAGCGCACACCCGGTACGATGTACGCGGGGTGCAGTTTCACCCGGAGGCGTATCTTACCGAGCACGGGGTAAAAATGGTGGAGAACTGGATGAAAAATTCGTAGCTATTTTAAAAAGGCAGACTTTCTGCCTTTTTAAAATCAATATAATTGTCTAACTGAAAATCAGATTTTGTAGCGTCTAAAACTTCTATACCCACCAGTAACCCTCCGGGAGAATAATCCAATATTATACGGCCTTCTATCTCTTCGGATTCTTCAATTTCCCTGCTGTTAAATTTTATATACAGTATATCCGTTTCTTTATCATAGCTCACTTTCATAATACTTTCTTATTTGGGATGTGATATACAAAGTTTTTACTCTTGAAGGCATTACATCTTCATTAACAAAAATCCGGATCAAATAGTGCTTATGCCTCCAATGTATTACCTGTTCATAAATGAATTGATTAACTCCTTCATCCGGTTTTTTCCGACCTTTCTCAAGTGTAAGATTAACCAGCTCCAAAGGGATTCCTCTTTCTTTAATACGCTCAAAAGCGTGTCTGGTTATTATAAAATCTTCTACGCTCATTCGTTTGTGTGGATTTGTTTTGACTAAAATTTTGTTAGTCAAATCAAATATACCCGTAATTTCCCGAATTTAGTTAAAAATATGCTGAAATAAATGTTCGGATTCTTAAACAAAAGACCTCAGGCCGTAAAGCCCCCCAACGAAGACGCCTTCCGCAACGGGTTCAGCCAGCATATTCCCGAAAGCGCGGTAGAATACGTCATGACGCTCTGGCGTGAGCACCCGTTTAACTTTACCGTGGCCGGCTCACGAAAAACCTGCCTGGGTAACTATATGTATAAAAACGGGCGGCATTTTATTTCTGTGAACGGTGACTCCAACCCCTACAGCTTCCTGATCACCCTTATCCATGAGATTGCCCACCAGCGGGTACGAGTCCATCAAAAACTTTTCGGGCGTGCGCCCGCACCCCACGGTGCCGAATGGAAATTCCATTTCAAAACCCTGATGGCTCCTCTCCTGAATCCGCATACCTTCCCGGATGACATTCTGCAGGTACTGGTAAGGCACATGCAGAACCCGGCGGCTTCTTCTACCAAAGATCCGGCACTGGTAAGGATACTTTCGCGCTATTCTCCCGAAAAAATGATCAAGGGTATTTATCTTTCAGAGATAGAAGACGGAAAAATATTTAATTTTAACGGCCGGCAGTTCAAAAGAATTCAAAACCGGCGGACAAGAATACTGGTGGAATGCGTTAATACCCGGAAACGTTATACGATTCCCGGGATAGCGATGGTATCAGAAGTGATCTGAACTTCACTAAACTTAATGTCTTCATGTTATAAAAACATTTGCTGTATTAATCAGGACAATATATTTTTAACATGAAGAAGTGAAGGAAATTTAAGATGAACAAAATATTTTTATCCTTGTTTTTGCTGGCCTCATTAATGGCTCTGGCGCAGCCCTCCCCCCTCTCTCAGGGCGAGTGGATAAAAGTATCGGTCAGCCGCACCGGAGTATATAAACTGGACAAAGCCTTTTTTGAAAAACACGCCCCCGCTTTTGCCAAAGCAGACCCTGATAAAATCCGGGTTTATGCAGGGCACCCCACGGCACTACCCCAGCTCAATCCGGCAGAAAGAACGGCAGGGCTACAGGAAATCCCGGTAGCGCTGAGCGATAAAAATAACCGCTGGGATGCAGAAGATTATATTGCTTTCTACGGCCGTGATCCGCATACGGTGAATTACGTCGATGGCCGTTTTTCTCATGAGATCAACCCCTACAGTAACTTCAACTGTTATTTCATCACCATCAGCAGCAGCTCTTCTCTCAAAATAAGCTCCCGGCAGGCCGGCACCGCATCAGCGGTCAGAGATCACCTGCCTTTTTACGATTACGAAGAAAAGGAGCTGAAAAACCTGCTGAATTCCGGGCGGCTCTGGCTGGGAGAGATGTTTCGTTCTTCCTATAGTTTTTCACCCTCAAAAGAAGATTTCGTTTCCGGTTATACCCTGAACTTTGAGCTCTACCCCATGGGGATCAGCCGGCAGTTTGTACGTATAACGGCTGGCGACATGGTACGCCACGACACCCTCACCGGGGCTCCGCATCACCCTAACGACAACCAGGCCCGCTATTTCCGGATGTCGAATGTGCATTCTTTTGAAATGACACCTGCCACACCCCCTGAAAAGGTAGAACTGCAGCTCAGTGCTGAAAGCGTGGGAAATGTAGGTGTCTATTTTAACTACTGGTCTGCCGGCTATAACCGCCGCCTCCGTTTCTATCCCGGTCGCCAGATTCTGTACCGAACGGTGCCCGAACCCGCAGACTATTCCTGTAAACTGACAGACCCGGCTTCTGCCCGGGTATGGCAGGTACAGGAAAGCGGGAATACTACCGAGCTGATTCTCTCCCGGGAAGGCCTTTTCACCCCCGAAAACACCCGCAGTGACCTGGTTATTTTCGACCCCGCTGCCGTTCCCTATCCGGGATTCCGGGAAGCTGTGGCCTCCCAAAACCTGAGAAATGGCATTACCCCTGAGCTTTTGGTGGTATTTCCTGAAAAATTCAGGAAAGAGGCGGAGCAACTGATCCGGTTTAAAAAGGAAAACGAAGACCTGGAAGTGGCCGGCTATTCTGCTACCGAGATTTACAATGAATTCAGCTCCGGGAAAACCGACCCTACGGCTATCCGCGACTTCTGCCGCTATCTCTATGAGCTGGCTCCTGAGAAGTTCCGCTACCTGCTGATCCTGGGGGATGCTTCCTTTGATTATAAAAACAATAACCGGGCGGGTTATGCCGATACAGAGGCGCTGGTTCCCACCTATGAATCACGGGAGTCACTGGAACCCATCTACAGCTTTGCCTCAGATGATTACTTCGCCTTCCTGGATCCTGCCGAAGGAGAATGGCCGGAAGGGAAAAGCGTGAATAATGTATGGGTAAGTACATCCGATGACAGCCATTTTATGGACATTGCCGTGGGAAGGATACCCGCACGGACCGTTCCTGAGCTCAATAATTACATCTCAAAATACATCCGTTACCGGCAAACGCAGGAAAGCGCCGACTGGAATAACCGACTGGCGTTTGTGGCCGATAACCGCGACTATAACCTGCATCAGCGCGATGCCGAAGAGCTGGAAGCCCTTGCTCTGAAAAGCTTTCCGGGATTTATTCATGATAAACTGTATCTCGACGATTTTCCCGTAGAAGAAGGGAGATCGCCCGGTGCCAGTCAGCGGCTGCACGAGCTGGTCAATAACGGAACATACCTGGTCACCTACATCGGGCATGGTGCAGAAGACGGGCTGGCCGGCGAGAAGCTGCTGACCCTGAATGACATCCTGACCTTCCGGAATGCCGGACGCCTGCCGATCTGGTTTACCGCTACCTGTCAGTTCGGGAAATTTGATAACCCGGGCGTGGTTTCCGGAGCCGAGCTCATGCTGATGCGGGCACAGGGAGGCGCCATTGCCCTGCTCACCACCACCCGGCCCGTATATTCCAGCACCAACCTGCTGGTTAACCAGGCCTTTTTTAAGAATATCAGCCGGGCCAAAACCCTCGGAGAGCTGTTCCGTCTCACCAAGAACCAGTCGGTTAAAGGCGAGATCAACCGGAATTTTTCCCTGTTGGGTGACCCCTCCCTGCCGCTTCCCCGCTGGAATACGCCCGAATCATTTTCCCTGGCTTCTGACACCCTCACCGCCTACCGGAAAGTAAAATTTACGGGAAAGTCAGCTACCGTGCAGAACGGAAGCGTCCAGGTTTCAGTCATGGATAAGCCCGCCACGAAAAACACCCTCGGTACCTTTCCTGACGGACCCGCATTTGAGTACCAGCTCCGGTCGGAAGTGATCTTCAGCGGCCGGTTTCCGATCAGGGACTATCATTATGAAGGGGAGATCTCCCTCTCCAATGACCAGCTACCGGGCTCCGGAAAAGGACGGATCGTTATTCACAGCCAGGCGGCCGACAGTTCGCTGCAGGAATTTTCCGGGATACCTTCGGTTATGCTGGCTACGGGCCCGCTTCCCGAAACGCGTGATCTCTCCCCTCCCCACCTGGAAGCCGTGATCACGCCTGATATGTTTCTCACCTGGCAGATACGGGATGAAAGCGGCATAAACGTTTCCCGTAAGGACAGCAGCTCCCGCCTGACCCTGGATATCAACGGGCAACAGGTACCCGGTATCAACCGCTACTTCCGCCCCCTGAACGGCGCTACGGAGGCAGAGATTTCTTATTACATCGGTAACCTGGGAAACGGCACTTACCAAAGCACATTAATTGCATCGGATATCTATAATAATATATCCCGGAAAACGTTTGAATTCCAGGTAAAACGTCCTGAATTAAAAGTGCTCAGCCTGACGGCTTATCCGAACCCTGTAACAGACTACCTCCGGCTAAGGGTAAGGCATAACCGGCCGGGCGATGACCTGAATGCTGTATTGGTGGTAAGTGATGCCCTGGGGAAAGAATTGTACAGGGAGGAGTTCAGCTGCAGCCGTTGCGAAGAGGAGATTCTGATGGAAACCGGTTTTTACGGAAACTCCATCGTCTTCCCCAAAGCATATTACCGGCTGATCATGAAATCTGAAAATCATTCCGGACAAGCAAGCGGAACCTTGTTTTTTTGGAAATAAAAATAAAAATCTCTTACTTTGGGTGCTCAATTTATGAGCTTTTAGTATTTCCGTGAAAAATTCCTTTATGAAAAAAAATTATTGGTTAAGTATCCTCCTGTTACTGATTCCGGGACTAATTAACGCACAAAAAAACTATTCTTTAATATATACAGCGGTACCTTTTATGTCTATTGCTCCCGATTCCAGAGGGGCCGCTATGGGAGATGCAGGAGCTGCGTCTACATTTGATGCCAATGCTATGTACTGGAACCCCGGCAAACTGGCTTTCTCCGATTCCCGCTACGGAGGTTCTTTTTCCTATACTCCCTGGCTGAAGCATATTGTGAATGACATGGGCCTGCTGACCGCTGCAGGTTACTATAAAATCTCCGACAAGCAAACCGTAGGTGCCAGTGTTAACTTCTTTAACCAGGGCGAAATACAATTTACCGACTGGGACGGCTACCCTCTGGATAAGTTCATGAGTAATGAATTCTCTATTGCTGCCGGAATTGCCCAAAAGCTGAGCTCCGATTACTCATTGGGACTTAATATTAAATATATTCATTCTAACCTGGTAGGAAACCTGGTGATCCCGGGAACCAGTGTTACAGCCAAACCGGGTCAGACTGCCGCTGTGGATCTCGGGTTTTATTATAACAAAACACGGCCTACAGACAATGACCCGCGCAGCTTCAAAAAATTTGATGTGGATTACGGAATCGTGCTTCAGAATATAGGAGGTAAGATCAATTACGGCTTTGGTGAATACTTCATCCCGGCAAATTTCAAGGTGGGGACACAGCTTTCTTACCGGCCTGATCTTTCTAACCGGTTCTCTTTTTTAGTAGATTTTAACAAACTGCTGGTTCCGGCTAACGACTCAAGAGCAGACACTACCATTAATGATGTTTCACAAATGAGCACCATGAAAGCTATTTTTAGTTCTTTCAGCGATGCTCAGGGCGGGTTTTCGGAAGAGCTGGCCGAAATAGTGACTTCGGTGGGTTTTGAATACTCTTACCAGGAACTGATTGCTATCCGGGCCGGCTATTTTCATGAATCAAAGCATAAGGCGGGAAGGCAATACCTGACGGCGGGCGTAGGCCTTACCCTGAAAGAAAGGCTGAAGCTGGATCTGGCTTACCTGATCCCCACCCGTACCGGTAGCCCGCTGGCAAACACCTGGCGGATCACCCTGCGGCTGCAGGTGCCCCATAAGTCAGGGAAGGTAGATACCATAGGAGACAATGTTGACCAGTAAAAACATAAATAACCTGATAAAAAGCCCGGCTCTGCGGGCTTTTATCGTTTAAGACCCAACCATGGATTTTTTTGAACTTGATCTTAATGTAGACGCTGAATTTGCTGAAATCCTGCTGGCCGAGCTGGCGGAAATAGGCTTTGACTCTTTCCTGGAAAAAGAAGACGGCCTTCTGGCATACATCGGCGAAGAGCTCTTTGATGACCGCGCCTTTAAAATGCTGATGGAAAATTATGCGGCAAGGATTCCGCTCTCTTACGGCTTAAAGAAAGTAAGACGCCAGAACTGGAACAAAGAATGGGAAGAGAATTTCCACCCGATAGAAGTAGCCGGAAAGGTCTATATCCGGGCCACGTTTCATGACCCTGCTCCTGAAAGCTTTGAGCACGAGATTATCATTGTGCCCAAGATGTCATTCGGAACGGGTCACCACGAAACCACCTCCCAGATGATTGAACTCCAGCTGGAAACAGATCACCGGGGTAAATCGGTGCTGGATGTGGGCACCGGAACGGGGATCCTGGCCATCATGGCGAAGAAGCTCGGCGCAAACCGGATTCATTCATTTGATATTGACGAATGGTCAGTGGAAAACGGCCGGGAGAATTATGAGCTGAACGGAATGCCGGAGATCACCATTGAGCAGGGCACCATCAGCAGCCAGGAACCGGAGGTTTTCGATATTGTTCTGGCCAATATTAACCGTAATATCCTGCTGGAAGAAATCCCTCAATATGCCGCCTTCACGGGGGAATATCTCCTGGTAAGCGGCTTTTACGAACAGGATATTGCTGACATTCAGGCGGCGGCTGAAACCGCGGGCTTTAAAAAACTGAAGCAGATAAGTAAGAACAATTGGGCGGCTGTCGTTTTTAGGAAATGAAACAGCCTTTAGCGGTTAGTAATTAGCAGTTAGAAATTAGCACACTCACCGGGTGATGAATAAATTAACGGCTAATTACTAATATCTAATTACTAACCGCTAAAGTCTAACAACTAAAAATTTACACCTATGAAAAAACTCGTCGGGCTTATTTTTTTCCTTATGTTTTTCGGAACATCAGAGGCGCAGGTGCTTACACTGCCTTCTGATCCTGAGAAGTTTGTGGAAGAATATACCCGGCAAATGGAAAAGCACGTGGGCACTTCCGCCATCGGGCAGTTTCCCGAATTTTACCGGAATACCCTGGGACCGTCCGGGAAAAAAGAGGCCGTTTCCCTGATCGGGCTGGCATCAGGAAAAGGCCTGCGACCGGCAGAGGTGGTCCGGCTTACAGAAGTCATTGTGTTATATGGCAAAAGCCAGGAGCCTTCTGCCACGGAAATGGAGAATTTCCTGGTGCTTCTGAAAAAGTCGTTTGAACCTTATCCTTCCAAAGCCATTAATGAAGCGCTGGCACAAATGGCTGCTTTTTTCAGCTCAGGCACACTTTATACTTCTCCCTTTAACCGGGTCAGGATAGCCTCGCAAAAAACCGGGCTGAAGTTTTTTGACCGGAAACAGGATTATTTTTCAGGTACTACGGCACAGCAGAAGCCCGTAAATGATGATATCGGCTGGGATGAACCGGCAGAAGATATTGTACCGGTGGTCAAAGAAGCCTCCCGTGAAAACCTGCCCGATGTGCAGGGGCTCTTTTTTGTTTTTGAAAAAACAGACCTTACCCTGGTCAGCCCTTCCGATTCTGTTACCATCAGCGGAACCCGGGGTGCCTACAATTTTATGGATGCCGTTTTTGTGGGGGAAGGAGGCGAAACCCGATGGACCGTGGCAGAGAAACCGGTCATTGCGCAACCGGCTAAATATGCCTTCCGGGCGGTCAGCGGGCGCCTGACGGCAGAAAATGTAAAGCTGGCTCATGAGGGTCTTTTACAGCAGCCGGTTACGGGTGCATTGGAAATAAAGCTGGAAAAAAGAGCCCCCAATGAGGTTCCTACCTATCCGCGCTTTAAGTCGTATCACAACAATGCCGCTTATACGCTCCCCCTCGAAGATTACGACATTTCCGGCGGATATACCGTGGTAGGTCAGAAAATCACCACTACCTCCCTTTATGACCGCTTTTCACGCTTACATGTCAATAAAACCAGCCAGACCAGCCGGTTTGAAGTGATCGGACGCTCGCTTACGCTCACTGATACCCTCATTACCTCTGAACAGGTCAGCTTTGTGGCCCGCCTCGGAAAAGACTCCGTGTCGCACCCCGCCATTATGTTTGAATACCGGATCCCGCAGCAGCACGTGCAGCTGAACAAGGTACGAAAAGGCGGCTTCCGGAACAGCATGTTTTCAGATACCTTTCACCAGGTAGATATCCGCTGCGATGCCATGTCGTGGGATCTCAGCAGCGGGAAAATGGATTTCTATATTGTGGCCGGAAAACAGGAAGTAGCTGCAGAGTTTGAGTCGTTTGATTATTTCAATATGGGCCGGCTCAGCAGCCTGAGCAATGCCGCCGGGTTTAATCCTCTGATGGCGGCCGCCACCATCATCGGCCGCAAAAAGAAAAACAGCATCACGGTAGATGAGATGATGCAGTTTACCCGCAAAGAACGGCACTTTGCGGCCAACGGTATGCTGATCGGGACCCAGATGGGCTTTTTTGATTATCATCCTTTTGAAGATTACTACAGCATCAGCCGTAAGGGCCTTCATTATTATTTTGTGGCCACCGGTAAAAAAGATTATGACGACCTGGTTTTTTCTTCTCTCAACCGCAGCGGATCAAACCACCAGAACGCTACCATTGATTTCAACTCCAAAGCATTGAATATTACCGGTGCCCAGAATTTTAAACTGAGCGACAGCCTGGGCATACAGCTCCTTCCTGACCATGAGAGCATGGAGGTGATCGGCAACAAGGTTTTCCGGTTTAACGGGAAGATTGTGGTAAAAAACTTTACTTTTTACGGAGAATTTGTATTGGAATATGAAAAATTCCTGGTTAACCTGAACCGTATAGATTCCATTACCTTTATTCCCCTTGATATTTATAACAAAGGAGGGAAGCTGCAGCTGGCCGGGAATTTCCAGTTCGGGAAAAGCGGGAAGCTGTACCTGAACAGCCCGGATAACAAATCAGGGCGTAAGAAGCTGCCTGAATATCCCAAGCTGGATATTCCTGACGGGGTAACCGTCTATTTCAATGAGAAAGGGAGGCATCATGTTTTTTCGGAGGAGGTTCACTTCAAGGCCGGCAGCCTTTCTCTTGACAGCCTGAACACCCGTGATCCGGTGATTCCCGGCATATTCACTACCGCAGGTATCTTCAAACCCATAAAAGACCGGCTTATCGTACTCCCTGACTCCTCCATGGGGATGTCACACCGGGCGGGCGGGGCTTACCCGGTTTACGGTTCTTCTACTGCTTTTAAAGCAGACTCCGGGATCGTGCTGAACAAACGCGGCATCCGCTCTTCAGGTGAGCTGCACCATCTGGCTGCCGTTCTGAATACCGAAAAAATCAGCTTCTTTGAAGACCGTAGTGAGGGCAGCGGAAACTCCGGCCGGATTGCCGAGAAACAGGTGGGTGCCGCCTATTTCCCGCAGGTGAACATTTCAGGCTATACCATGCAGTGGGAACCGCAGAAAGACAGCATGGCCGTGTATTCTGAAAAAGGATTTGAATTTTATAACGGGAGCTCTTACCTCAAAGGAAGCATTGTGATGCGCACAAGCGGCCTGTTTGGCAACGGCGAATTAACCCGTACCGACTCAGACATTGCTTCTGAAAGCTTTAAATTTGACAAAAACGGCTTCCTGGCTGAAAAAGCAAATATCAAAGTGAAAGCCGACGAAGCAGACAAACTGGCTTTCTCAGGTAAAAATGTAGACCTGGACTTTAACGTACAGCAGTCGCAGGTGCGGATCTCCTCCCAGAACAGCGACTTTAACTCCGGCGAAGCCGCTTTCCTGGAATTCCCTTCTTCTTCCTATAAAACGACCATTGATAAAGCCCTCTGGAGCATAAAAGATAAGGTGATCACTATGGAAGGCCAGCTGGAGAACTCGGTGTTTACTTCTACGGCTTCGCATCAGTACGGGTTGCAGTTTAACGGTACCGGAGCCCGGTACGATATTAAATCCAAAAACCTCAGCATTACGGGAGTGGAAGAGATCCGCTCGGCTGACGCCGCCATTCAGCCGGAGGGAGGGAATGTTTTTGTGAAAAACGACGGCAAACTGGACTCGTTTACCAACGCCACCATTGTAGCGGATACACTTAACCGGTATCATACCCTCACTAACGCCGGTGTAACCATTAATTCCAGGTTATCGTACAGCGGAAATGCCGATTACCGCTATGTCAACATCAGTTCGGACACCTTCAATATTAAGCTGGGCGGGTTTGAATTTGCCGAAGTCACCCCGGACGGAAACATCCTGGACTCCAAAGGTTCGGGGAGACTGTCGACCATAGCCCGGGCTTCCATCTCGGAAAAAGACCAGGTATACCTGGCGAAAAAAATGCTGTACGTAGGGCAAATGACCATGCTGGCGCCGTTTAAAAACCTGTCGCTCCGCGGACAGGTCCTGCCTGATCTCAAAAAATATCCCATGATAGGCGGTTCCTGGATCAATTATGCAGGCAGCAAATCAGAGAACGTGACCATCAGCATTGACGAGAGCCTGAAAGACGGCGGGAAGCCGCTATACGTGGGTTTACATCTCAAATACGGGGCAAACAGTGACGGGCTCTACCCTTCCTTCCTGTCCATGAAAAGTTCAGCCGATGATTACGACATCTTCCTGGCGCGCGGTACATTTGGCCGCGATGAGCCAAATCAGCGGTTTTATGTAAAACCTCTGAACGAATCGGATAACACGGCCGAGTTCTATGATGACCAGGGATTGATGGTACTTTCAGGCCGGTTTAACCTCCTGGGTGTGCCTACCAAAATATTTGAAACCGTAGGAAAGGCTGCGGTTAACCTGGACTCCATGAAGTACCGCCTGGAAACCATGATGCTCTTTGATTTCCCGCTCCCTATCCCTACCGTTCAGAAAATGGGGCAAAACATCGTGAAAACCAACCTGGATGTGGGGAACAGCAACGCGGCCATTGAGCCGGACGACGAAGATTTTTTACAAAAGCTCAGTCGCATCATCGGAAGTGCCGATACCGAAAAATACAAGACCAACAGCCAGAAAGGACATATTCCTTTATTCAAAGAATCTGCCAGATTCCTGAAATCCCTGGTACTCACCAAAGCTGACCTTCAATGGAATGCCACCGCCAATGCCTATTACAGCACGGGACCGCTGGGAATCTCCAACGTCGGCGATGTGGACATTAATGCCCTGGTCAACGGTTATATGGAGGTGGTGCAATCACACAGCACCGGTAACGAGCTGCATATTTACCTGGACCTGAGCCCCGCTAACTGGTATTATTTCGTTTACCGTAACGGTCAGCTGGGCATGGTTTCGTCTGATGAAGAAGTGAACCGGCTGGTCAACACCGGCGGCGGGAAAGACAAAGGGGTAAGCTTCATAGACATCAACGAAGCTGCCCGCTTCAAAAAACGCTTCCTGATCAGCTACCACGGTATGAGTGAGGAAGATTATAACAAACAGCTGAAATCACCTCCTAAGGCAGTTAAAAAGACGAAGAAAGAAGAGGGAGAAGGATTTTAACGTGAAATCATTATCTTTAGAGCGATTAACGATTTAATTCTTATGAACCAGAATACTAAAATCTTCTTTTGGTCGCTGTCGGCGGCTTTGGGCGGTTTCCTCTTCGGATTTGACACAGCGGTGATTTCAGGGGTGGAAAAGCACCTTCAGTCCCTTTGGAACCTTTCTGCTGTAGAGCACGGGCTCACCGTTTCCATTGCGCTAATCGGTACGGTAGTGGGAGCCCTGCTGGGGGGCATTCCTGCCGACAGCCTGGGACGTAAGAAGACCCTCCTGCTCATAGCTGTGATCTACCTGCTGGCGGCATTGGGTACGGCCCTGGCCAATACCTGGAGCTTTTTCCTGATTTTCCGCTTCCTGGGCGGTGTGGGAGTAGGGATATCCTCTATAGTAGCTCCCTTATACATCACGGAAATATCGCCTCCCGGCAAACGTGGCCGCCTGGTGGCCATGTTCCAGTTCAATATCGTTTTTGGTATCCTAATCGCTTATCTTTCCAACTACCTGCTGAGCGGTATTGATGCCTCGGTTTCCTGGCGGTGGATGCTGGGAGTACAGGCATTTCCCTCTGCACTTTTTATTATCACCGCCCTGGTTATTCCTGAAAGTCCGCGCTGGCTTATCCTGAAAAAGAATGACCGGGCAGAGGCCCGGAGAATCCTGGAGATCATTGACCCTGAGGAGGCTGATAAGACCATCTCGGCTATTCTGAATTCCGCACAAACGAAAAAAAACACCGGTTTTGCTGCTGTTTTCAGCAAAGCTTACCGCAAGCCGCTGATCCTGGCTTTCCTGTTTGCCTTTTTTAACCAGGTATCCGGTATTAATGCCATCATCTATTATGCCCCGCGGATTTTTGAGCTGGCCGGACTCGGGAAGGAATCTGCCCTTCTCTCATCGGCAGGTATAGGTTTGGTGAACCTGTTATCTACTTTTGTGGGACTGGCTTTGATTGATAAATACGGAAGAAAGACCCTCATGATCGTGGGCTCTTTGGGGCTGATCCTCTCCCTCACCCTGGTGACACATGCATTCTACACCCACCAGGACGGCATGATGGTGCCTATTTATCTCTTCATGTTTATTGCTTTCTTTGCGTTCTCGCAGGGGGCAGTGATCTGGGTGTTTATTGCTGAAATCTTCCCTAACGAGGTGCGGGCTTACGGGCAGACCGTTGGCAGCTCTACGCACTGGATCATGGCTGCCCTGATCTCTTTCTCTTTCCCTATGATCACGGAGAGCTTCGGCGGGGCAGCGGCCTTCGGTTTCTTTACCGTGATGATGATCTGCCAGCTGATTTTCGCCTGGAAGATTATGCCGGAAACCAAGGGGAAGGCGCTGGAGGATATGGATACGGTAGTGATTGCGCATTAAGGGGGCACGCAGATGACGCGGATTTTTATGATTTTTCTTTTCTACCATATTTAATCCCTACGGGATATCGGGACAATGGTTGGGTACGTTTTTCTACCGGTATTTAATCCCTACGGGATATGAGGGGCAATGGTGGGGTACGTTTTTCTACCGATATATAACCCCTACGGGGTAAGGAGAATCACCGGATTGGCCTTTTTCTACCGGTATTAAATCCCTGACGGGATATGGGGGGTAATACCGCGGGGTATTTTTCTACCGATATATAACCCCTACGGGGTAAGGGAAGAGCATAGGGTTGGCATTTTTCTACCCATATTGTACTCCTGACGGAGTACGTAGCCCATATTGTTATTGGAAACTCAAAAGAAAATGAAGCCCGGGCCCCTGTGTCCCGTAGGGACATTATACCGGTAGAAAAACGCACCCGACCATTGCCCCCTATATCCCATAGGGATTCAATACCGGTAGAAAAAGACCAATCCGGTAATCCTCCCTACCCCGTAGGGGTTATATATCGGTAGAAAAAAGGCCAACCCCACCATTACCCCTCATATCCCATAGGGACAATATATCGCTAGAAAAACACATCTGACCTTTCCCCTATATCCCGTAGGGATTTAATATCGGTAGAAAAATACCAATCCGGTAATCCTCCCCACCCCGTAGGGGTTATATATCGGTAGAAAAAGGCCAACCCCACCATTGCCCCTCATATCCCATAGGGACAGTATATCGCTAGAAAAACACATCTGACCTTTCCCTTATATCCCGTAGGGATTTAATACCGGTAGAAAAATACCAATCCGGTAAT
>Ga0222429_100253_pt1 | contig 62726 bp, 50 predicted proteins | sample 1B50Ametagenome_FD_182475 | JGI IMG/M metagenome (GOLD analysis project Ga0222429, IMG submission 182475) | Enriched microbial communities from leaf-cutter ant dump, University of Wisconsin, Madison, United States - 1B50A (version 2) | ecosystem: Environmental > Terrestrial > Nest > Insects nest...
GTGCCTCTATTGTCATGCTGAGGCTTGCCGAAGCATCTAAAATCTTGTTAAGATATGATTTTTAGATCCTTCACTACGTTCAGGATGACAAAATAGCGCTTATAATGCACAACGGGTTTACCTATATCGACAATAGGAAACATCTATCTTTTAGATTCCTCCTACCGTCGGAATGACAAGGAGAGCTACTGACAAAGCTGTACGCCATATTTGTCATGTCGACGACAGGAGACATCTAATCTTTTAGACAGCTCCATGTAACCTCGGTATCAAATGCTCCCTTCGCTGTCGCGCGCCCGATATCCGATGAAATGATCGGCTGTACTAAATAATTTAAACAGCCCTGCAGTCAGACTAACCAACAAAATCCCCTCAATCCCAGTTTAATCGAATAAACTGAGTGGCTTTGACAATGTGATCACTTATCGTTGATGGAGAAATATGCAACAGTTCGCTCACTTCTTCATAACTTTTCCGTTCCAATTTGCACATTTCAAATACCTGCTTTCTTCGTGGAGGCAGTTTATTAATAATGCCTTCTAATTTAGAAATTTTATCTTCGCGGAAGACACACTCTTCATCGATTTGGTCAACTGCACCCACAATGTCGGCATACATCAATGTTAAGCCCTGCTCTCTTTTGCGCTTTCTATAATGATCCATGATTAAATTCTGCCCGATGCGGAACATATAGGCCTTCAGCGATTTTTCCGATTTGATATTATCTCGCAATTGCCAGGTTTTCAAAAACACATCTTGCATTATGTCCTCAGCTGTTTCTTGAAAATCCAACAGAAATAAGAATTTTTTATACAAAGCGTTTTGGTATGTGCTATATACCGCGCTAAACGTATCATGGTCCAACGTATGGTTAACGTTATTATGAGATGTTTCCTTGAAGAATGTTGTTTCCATTATACAGACTTCTAAATATGACAGCCATTTTTATAATTATTTTGCAACTCACCATAACGAAGGTACTGTGCATACCGTTTGTCAAACAATTCGGTATATTCCGGACGGGGATTGACGATATTGCTTACGCCCTTACCCATGTGGCTAGATGCTTCTTCTACATCCGTATAGATGCCGCTAATCACCGCCGCAAACATAGCTGCGCCCAATGCGCATACCTGTTCAGTGGCAGCAATGCGGATAGGTCTATTCAAGATGTCAGCCAACATTTGCATCGCGTAAGGCGATTTATTGGCTATTCCTCCTATTGCATTCACACCCTTTACGTCGATACCCTCTTTTTCTATACGTTCCATAATAGCTCGCGAACCAAAACAAGTGGCCTCGACCAAAGCTCTAAAGATATCCGGTGGCGTAGTACCCAAAGATAAACCTCCTATCAATCCTTTCAATGTAGGATTGGCATCAGGTGTTCTCCTACCATTAAACCAATCCAAAGCAAAGGCATCGGTAGGTGTCAAGGGCAATTTGGATGCTGTTGCATTTAAATCGCGCAACAATTCTGTCTCTAATTCCTGATAGAGCCTACCAGCTTCTTTATCGGACGATAGCTTTTGCGCCAAGGGCCAAAGCAACATGTCCTTGAACCAAGAATAGACATCGCCAAAGGCTGACTGCCCAGCCTCAAGACCGACCATCCCGGGAACAATAGAATCTTCCACTTGACCACAGATGCCTTCCACAAATACACCTTCCATGGCCTCTTTTGGAACAACCATCATATCACAGGTCGAAGTACCGATCACTTTGCTCATATAATAGGGCTGTATTTCGCCTCCAACCGCTCCCACATGTGCGTCAATGGCACCTATGCCAACTTCCACATCCGTAGAAAGCCCTAAACAGTTTGCCCATTCGGGACACAACCGTCCGGCAGACCGGTCTGTTGCATATACGGTGTCGCCGTATCGCTGTGCATATACGGTCAATAGGGGGTCTATAGCGGTAAAGAAATCCGTTGGAGGCAATCCATCAAAAGCTGGCGACCATAAGGCCTTGTGACCTGCGGCACACACATTGCGCTTGATCTGCCGCGCATCCGTTCCTCCGGTCAGCAGAAAGGGCATCCAATCGCTATGCTCTACCCAAGTATAGCACGCTTCGCGTACCTGTATATCTGCACGCAACATGTGCAACAGCTTGGCCCAATACCATTCTGAAGAATAAATACCTCCGACATACTTTAGGTAATCCATGTCCTTTTTCTTGGCCACGGCGTTAATTTCATCGGCCTCTTGAATAGCTGTATGATCCTTCCAAAGCACAAACATGGCATTTGGATTATCACTGAAATTGTCCAAAAGTGCCAAAGGTACTCCTTTTGCATCCACCGCTACTGGAGTCGATCCGGTCATGGCCATGGATATAGCACCTACTTGTTCCCTTATAGGGGTACCCACATCCTGCAAGCAACCTTTGATAACAGTGGTCAACCCTTCGATATAGTCCAAAGGATGTTGCCTGAACTGGCTAACGCTTGCATGGCAATATTGCCCTTCCACCCAACGTGCATAAGGGCAGATCGACGAAGACAATATATTCCCGCTAAGAGCATCTGCTAAAATAGACCGGACGGAGTCTGTGCCAAAATCTACACCAATAACATACCTGTTCGTTTTCATACTTCCTCTATCTTTTAATGTGGCGTTTGTACGGTTATGTTTTCTGTCTTGTGCTTTCCTTTTACCCAAAAGCCGTAAAAAGCAATGAACAAAAAGCAGAAAAACGGAATAATAAAACCTTTGGCCATCGTGGAATGGTCAGAGATCAAACCCATAATCGGCGGACAAAATGCCCCGCCTGCCACAGCCATTACCAAGAAAGAAGAAGCCTTTTTGGTCAATGCACCTAAATCCTGAATCCCCAAAGCAAATATGGTAGGGAACATGATAGACATAAAGAAATAAGTAGAAAACAAGCAGAAAACAGAAATCCAACCGATATCAGCAATAACGATAGCTACCAACACACTGTTGGCAACTGCATACCACAGCAACAGCCTGCGCGGACTGACAAAACGCATAAAATAAGCACCTGTTAGACGGCCTATCCAGAAAGCACCCATGCCCCCAATGGCCAAAATAATCGAAGCGGCCTGTTCATTGTTTTTAGGCATAAAGAATTCACCAAAATAACCTAAATGTGCCATAATGTGGCTAATCGGGGTTTGCAGGTCGTGAACTGCGTCAATGACATAATTGATGAAAAAGGAGTTGGTTCCGGTTTGGGCAGCCACATATAGAAATTGAGCAACCACAGCAATGATAAATGCCGGATATTGCAACAACTTTCTCAAAGGTGGATTTTCTTCGCCATCAGCACCAACTTCTTCTTTGATTTCAGGCAATTTGATAATCATAAAGATGAGCATCACCGCCACCACAATGCAACCGATCATCATGTAGGGCGTAACCAGGGAATCGAATTTATCATGCTCACCTTCTGCTTCCATACCGAAGACAAAAAGTCCACCAATAAGCGGTCCCAATATCCATCCCAAACCATTGAAAGATTGGGAAATATTGATACGCCGTGCGGCACCTTCTTTATTGCCTAAGACTGTGGAATAAGGATTGGCGGCTGTTTCCAAAAAAGTAAGGCCACAGGCCAGCACAAACAACGCTACCAAGAAAGGTATGAATGTACCCAGCGACGCCGCTGGATGAAACATAAACGCACCGATGGCAAATATCGCCAAGCCTAAGATAATGCCTTTTTGGTAACCAAAACGCTTAATGAATAAACCGGCAGGTAAGGCCATGGCCAGATAACCGATATAAAGCGAAAACTGCACAAACCCCGACTGGGCTTTGCTGACGTGCAATAGGTCCTGAAAGTGCTTGTCCAAAACATCTAAAAAGCCGTGGGCAAATCCCCACAACAGAAACAAGCTACAAATAAAGATAAATGGCACCAGATAATTGACCCCGTTTTCATTCACCAACAGGGGGCTTTTCTTTTTTGTTTGAGATGTATTGCTCATAGATTTATAATGATTAAGTCTACTAAAGAGGGTGTTCGAAAGTAATTAGAAGTTTGTGATTTTGTCATTTCCGATTTCTCGGAAATGACAAAAAGCCTATATATTCTATCTTAACATCCACTTCTTATTTATTGATACAACGGACCGTACACATCACAGGCCCTATAATCTGATCCCTCTCCGTCCATGCCAAAAGACGCCCATGCCGATGGTCTGAAAATATGTTCTTGCGGTACATTGTGCATATTGACCGGAATGCGCAACATCGCTGCCAGCGTGATTAAATCGCTACCAATATGGCCATAGCTGATGGCGCCGTGATTAGAACCCCAATTGGCCATCACATTGTACACATCATTGAAGGCTGCATGATCGTCGGATAAACGAGGTACAAACCAAGTTGTTGGCCAAATCTTATCTGTTCGCTCATCCAGCACATGATGTACGTGCTCCGGCAGATCAATCGTCCAACCTTCAGCGATCTGTAACACCGGTCCCAAACCTTTCACAAGATTAACGCGACACATTGTTACCGGCATTCCTCCCTCTGTCACAAATTTGGACGAAAAACCTCCTCCTCGCATGTAGTCGCGGTTCGACGGATAAAATGTTGTTGCGTCAAGACAAGCCTTCACCTCTTCTTCTGAAATTTCCCAATACGGTTTCATGACAGGCTTCCCATCCTGACGTTGCTTACCCGTGCCATCAAGCGTTGCAGAGCCCGAGTTGATCAAATGCAAGAAACCTCCGGATGCTCTTCCATCGGGTTTCCATCCAGACACGCGTTCTACAGCTTCAGGGCTCCAATAGGTCCGCACATCGGCAAAGATTTGAGCGGTATTGGTCAACAAATAATTAAACAACATGGAAACACCATTCAGCGCATCATTTTCCGTAGCTACCAAATGGGGTGCACGGATTCCGTTCCAATCAAATGAAGAGTTCAGCAAAGCTTCCGAAAAATCGCCGTCAGGCAGAAAATCTGTCCATTGCCGTTGCCCTTGAAAACCAGCCAATAAAGCATGATGGCCAAGTGCCTCTTCTCCAAATCCCATATGAGCTAACTTTTTATTACCAATCATGAGATCGCGGATAATGATGGTCATTTTCACCACAAATTCCCAATCCTTGTCTTTTTCTTCCCGTGTTTTGATATTCTTTTCTTGGTTGAAATCCTCTCCCTCCCGGCAATTTTCACGAGTCCAAGCCAATGCACGTTCAAATTCGTCCTGATCAAAGATGTTTTGCTGTATCCTGCGGAGTATCTCCGATGAATCCACATACTCATTGCGCATACCAAGGTAATCTTGAAAGAAATTAGGATCAATGATGGAACCGACAATTCCCATCGAAACCGATCCGATGGCTAAATAGGATTGGCCACGCATCATGGCCACGGCCAATCCTGCTTTCGCAAAACCCAACAGTTTCTGCCTGACATCTTCAGGTATATGCTGGTCGCCCATATCCTGCACATCCTTGCCATAGATACCAAAGGCAGGAAGGCCCTTTTGGTTATGGGCAGCCAGCGTTGCCGCCAGATACACCGCGCCAGGGCGTTCAGTACCATTGAAACCCCATATTGCTTTGGGCAACAGCGGATCCATGTCCATCGTTTCCGAGCCATAACACCAACAAGGAGTGACGGATAAAGAAACGCCTACATTTTCTCTTTTAAATTTATCGGCACAGTCGGCGGCTTCTTTCACACCACCGATACAGGAATCTGCGATCACGCATTCCACCGGAGTGCCATCAGGATATCGCAATTCTTCTTTAAACAAAGCTTCGACTGCCTTGGCCATATCCATCGTCGTCTCCTCCAACGATTCTCGGATACCGCCCAAACGACCATCGATAATAGGGCGAATACCAATTTTAGGGTATATATTCATGGTTGTTATTTTTTAGTTTTATCAAAAATTGATGCTACGCGATCCAAAGAAGTACCCAACACTTTTTCAGCGATAGCATTCAAAGCCTCTTTATCTCCCGTAAAATGGAAGACGCTGTGTTTATGCGCAATATGCTCATTTGGTTGAATAAATGCTACCGGTGAAACGCTCTCTATTTCATAAAAAGGTCCCATCTGCGAGCCATCGGCCAAAGGACCGTCGTTGTAAGCATTCATGGCATCTCCTTGGAAGGGGTCTTTTTCCGTGGTCCATTCTTGGTTCAAGTATGTTGCCATGCTGTCCACATCAAAAAGTGTAATGGTCAGTACACCCTCATCGGCAGCATAGCTACCTGCAACAGGTTTTACCCGATGTGGCGGAATGCCTAACTTGCCTCTCGACAAACCGTCTGCCTTGAAATACAATACACCATTTTCCATCGCAATCCGATCGGAGTCAATTTCACCAAAATAATCGGTAGTAGCTATCTTGCCCTCTCCTCCTTCTTTATACGGTATCAAAATAACCGTTTCAGGAGTGGGTGTAAACATGTCAAGGTTCCACATACAAGGCGCACCTGTCTCTTTGTTCCATGCAAAATCTCCCGTATTCCGCAATGTATTCGTTGTCTTAAAACCTACGGATTTTATCTTATCGCCCAATGCAATTGAAAGCATGCTTTCAATTGCCGAAGGCTCCAAAATCTCAACCTGTCGGTCGATGTTTATCTTAAGACGTGTGCCGACATAGTTTTGCAACTCCATGTCTTTAGAAAGCTGTACAGCTTTTTCCGAGGAAGAAACGAGTTCCCAGCTCTCGGTATCGATCGGTGCAGGGGTATGCCAGTTGTCAAACACCATTTCCTTGCCAGGTTCGAAATACAAGGAGAAAGGCCCACCCTCTGGCCCTAGCCACAGACGGTCTTCGCCTCCATAGGCATTCATGTGCGGATCAATCTCTTTATCGAAAGCAGGATAATTTATCCAGCCAAAGCTTTTCCCCTTCAGCCCTTCAGCCGTAGAAGTAAACACCTTCCCCTGATATTTTGGAGAAACGATAATTTGGGCATCTCCTCCTGACACGGAAAGGACAACGAGTTTCTCGTCCCATTTTTGCAGAAAAGACACATCGTCACCAAAAGTAGGCGTTGTGGTTACCTTTTCTTTATTCGAGCTACCCGTCCCTTGACATCCCGTGAACAAAATCGAAAGTATGACCATTGTCTTGAACAGTTTTGTTTCCATAATTTGTTGATTTTGCCCTTTAATTGATTTCTACACCATTCTTGCCAGGAAGTGGTTTAAATTTAGCATGCGGTTCTGTTTGGTACCAATAAGCAACCGTAATAATGTCGGACTGCTGTGGCAAATACCGATCTTCAGACCGCCAGCCCAAATCCTGTACGGTTACCTTCAAATCTCCGTCAAACCGCACAGGATCCAAAATATGCCATCTGTACATGCCAAAACGTTGTTGCGAATCGTACATTCCGTCCGGGCGAATTACCTGATGCAAACCGGCATAAGCCGTGCTGAACTCTTGATATCTGTTTTGCTCTCGAGGATTTCTGTTTTCGAAATTGTAGGAACCGCAGAAGTAGTCTTCCAAACCTGTCGTCACAATGGTTGCAAAATCCTTATCGCCGTCCAAGAAGAACTTCACTTCACCTTCGCCCCACCAACCAGTGTTGTTCACACCTACGGCCATATACGTTCCCACATACTGTCCTTTACCTTTTACACCGTCAATGATGGTGTGCAATGAGCCTTGGGTAGGGTTTGACCGTCTATATTGCGCATGGAAATAAGCTTCATCATTGCCAACTTCTGTTTCTATGTAATTAACTTGATAGTAAAGAACCATGGAGTGTGCACTGATATTTTCCATAGTGATTTTGCATTTCTTGCGGTAAGGCATCTGCCAATAGGAATTAAAGGCACTACCGGGATTTACGGTCATCGCCAAAGAATTTAATGGGGCAAATCGGTTCCAGGCCATTCCGAAAAAAGCACCTACAGGAGCTTCGACAGAAGGTTCCGTCTCGCCATCCCAATAGAACCGTAAAATGGAGTGGCTCCAATTTCCGGTAGGCGTCATCCAGATGTGCTGAATCACGCCCGATCCATCAATTTCAGCCAAAGTAAAGGTTTCACCTGCGCCGATATGGACATACGGATTGACCTTCCAGCCCACACCCAGCTCCCGAGCCGCACGAGAGGCATTTGACACATTGTGCTGTGGTTCTCCTCCTCTAGGGTCTGCCATACCACCTTTACCTTTTGCACCACTAAAATTCTCGGGACTGATTGATCTGGTTTTCGCATTGGATAATTTGGATAGATTGCCCATCCCCATATCTGCACCATTGAAGTTTTGAGCAGATGAAGTGTAACCAAATGCGATTAAACACGCTAAAAAAATGTACTTTTTCATAGAATACCAATTTTATGTTAATGAAGATTTATATTCTTTGTGAGGCAAATGTTTTTTACACTATTTTAGCTTAATCGATTAAGCTATTAAGTACAAAAAAATCCATCGCCATGGAACTGATTTTATAAGTTTATAATTATCTGAAGACAAGTATAAGCTTAATCGTTTAAATAACAAAATTTTTTATTTATTTTTTTATTTAAGATGAGACTGAACAGAGAGTAAGAATTAAAAATGTCATTTTTTCGGCTTGTCCGCCATTTTATGCAGGACAATGTATTGGTATATTATTTGTTATACCCGTTGTGCATTATAAACTCTATTTTCATCCTGACGACAGGAAGGATCTAAAAATCATATATTACAAGACTTTAGATGTTTCGGCAAGCCTTAGCATGCAATAGAGGCACTTCTGTATCAAAATGCACAACGGGCTATCTATGACTTGTGATGGAATTGTTGCCGTGCGAGCTGACGTTAAGGTATTATAACCGCAGAGCCTGATCGATGAATTGAAAAGTACATCAAGAAAACCTAGAAAACTACCTGAAATCAAAAATATCCTTTAAGGTAAAAAGGTGTAAAATTGTGCCACATTTTGGGGGAGTCCGAAAATATTTATGGCACAATTTTACACCTTAAAAATAAGTAATCTAAGAGTAAAAAGTGTCTATAAGATGCTTTAAACCCCGTTATTTAGCTAATATTTTTAGAAAATTGAAAAATGCAAAACCTACACTTTCTGACAGAAGATGTAGGTGTTTTGTTAGACAATATAGGTGTTTTGTTAGACAATGTAGGTATCCTGTCTAAACACCTACCTCGTGGAACAGAAAGTGTAGGTGTTTTGTTAGACAATGTAGGTGTCCTGTCTAAACACCTACCTCGTGGAACAGAAAGTGTAGGTGTTTTGTTAGACAATGTAGGTGTTTTGTGAAAAGAGGTAGGTGTCCTGTCTAAACACCTACCTCGTGGAACAGAAAGTGCAGGTGTTTTATTAGACAATGTAGGTGTTTTGTGAAAAGAGGTAGGTGTCCTGTCAAAACACCCACCTCGTGGAACAGAAAATGTAGGTGTTTTATTAGACAATGCAGGTCCTTTATGAAAAGAGGCAGGTATCCTATGCAAACACCTACCTTACCGAACAGAAAGTGCAGCTGTTTTGTGAAAAAAGACAGCTCGTCTTAGGGCGGAAGGCAGCATCCCGTAAAGTGTGTAAGTTGTTGGTTTAGTCTCTAGATTCTGTTTCGGAATCTTTCGACTTTCAATGATGATGTCGTTCCAAGATAGTTTTGACGCATTGGAGATAAAGTCAATCGACGGAGTAGCAGGAAAAAATTAGCATTATTTAATATGCACAACGGGTTAAACACAGCCATTATATAGCTATCAGTAATGCGGACAAAGCTCCCGAATTGGATTATCTTGCGACCATACATCACGGAATAGATCTTGGCCAATTCACCTTCCACGCGCAAACCACAGGACGACTATCTGCTTTGTTATGGGCGTATCCATCATCGGGATAAAGGCACAAAAGAAGCCGTCGAAATAGCGAAAGCACTCCATAAACGTCTCCTTATTGCCGGTATTGTTCAAGACGAAGATTACTTCAAGCAATATGTACAGCCCTACTTAAGCGAGGGAAAAATTGAATACATAGGCAGTGTAGGCGCTGATAGACGCAATGAACTATTGGGAAATGCACAAGCATTGTTGCACCCTATTCATTTTAACGAACCTTTTGGCCTTTCCGTCGTTGAAGCCATGGCCTGTGGCACACCTGTCGTAGCTTTCAATAAGGGGAGCATGCCTGAATTGATCAAAGACGGTGAAAATGGTTTTTTGGTAGAGCATAAAGACGAAGCCATCGAAAGGATCAAACACATCGAAAGCATCTCTAGACATAGATGTCGCGAAATTGTGAAAAATCATTTTACAAAAGACCTAATGGCACAAAAATATATACAGGCTTACCAAACGATTTTAAAACTGGGATAAGTTATATGGTGATTATATACTTATTTACGCTAACTCTATCTGCTGGTCACAAGCGTATATAATTACCATTTATTTAATCATTTTTTTGATTTCTTCGATATCGTCTATATCCCCCACTGTTTTGTCCTTACGCCAACGGACAATGCGGGGAAAACGCAACGCCACACCAGATTTATGGCGAGTGCTAAAACCAATACCTTCGAAAGCAATCTCAAAAACCAATTCGGGCTTTACTGTTCGTACCGGGCCAAATTTTTCGATAGCATTTTTATTTACAAAACGGCTTACTTCCTGTATTTCCTTGTCCGTCAATCCCGAATAGGCTTTGGCTATGGTAACCAGCTGATTGCCTTGCTTTACCGCAAAAGTATAGTCCGTATAATACGAACTGCGCCTGCCACTTCCTTTTTGCGCATAAATTAATACGGCATCAATAGTCAGCGGATCAATTTTCCATTTCCACCAATCGCCCTTTTTCCTGCCTGCATGATATAGCGAATCCTTATGTTTCAGCATCAATCCCTCGCTGTTTACTGTGCGCGAATTTTCTCTTATTGTTTTCAGCTCCTCCCAACTTTCGGTTTGAATAGTCTGTGAGAGCTTTATATTGCCCGCAGGATTTCCCTGCAACAGTTCTTCCAGCTTTGCCCTACGTTTATGTAAGCTTTGGGTGCGCCAATCTTCTCCTCGCCATTCCAAAAGGTCGTAGGCAAATACGGCAATAGGTACTTCTTCCAGCATTTTACGCGATATGGTTTTACGGTTTAGACGTTTTTGCAATTCGCTGAAATTAAGCACTTGACCATCTTTATACACCAAAATTTCACCATCTATAACAAAATCTCCGTTCCACTGCAATAACGTTTCCCTGATTTCGGGGAACTGCTCTGTAATCAATTCCTCCCCTCTTGACCAAATAAAAACTTCGTTGTGGCGCTTGATGAATTGCCCGCGGATGCCATCCCATTTGTATTCAGCCTGCCAATCGAATGTGTTGCCCAGCTCCTCTAGTTCTTTTTCAACTGGATAGGCCAAACAGAATGGATAGGGCTTGGATAGCTGTGTATCGGTATATTCCCCCCGAATCAATTCATCGAAAGTAACTTCTTCCATCCTCCAATCGCCCATCACGCTGTGTGCCACGGCACTCGCATCCATATTATAATGTCTTGCTAACGCATTGATAAGAGTTTTGGACGAAACACCCACCCGAAAACTTCCGCCTAGCAATTTATTGAAAATGAACCGCTCAGTATGTGGCAAGCTGTTCCATGCCTCGAGTATGAATACTTTTTTCTCTTCATCTGTGGCATCTTTCAAGGCAATAATCAACTGCATCCATTCCGAAAGGCTACGCTCGATATAATTTATAGGCTGTGGAAGCACTAAGGATATCGTCTCGCCCAAGTCGCCCACCGAAGCATATGACTCTAAAAATAACCATTCAGGAATTTGTGCAACTTCCATCGCCCATTTTCTCATCAAGGTAGTATTTAAATTACGTTTAGGGCGCTTCCCTGTAAACAATGCCAAAAACCACAGTTTGTCCTGTCCGGGTGCTTCGGTAAGGAAACGGTCAATCGCCTCCAACCTCAGGTTGGTCTTGTTAGTGCTGTCCAAAGCGCTGACTAATGTGGCAAATGCTTTCATTATTTTTGGTGTCTTTTTAACAATCCTAATTAATGGACAATTTGTTCTTCTTCTTCCTCTTCACCAAACTCGGTTTTCACCTCTTCAGCACAGATACCCACTTCGTTCAGATATTTGGCAAAAACAGCTGTCTGTCCGTGCGTAACATATACTTTTTCAGCTCCAGTGGCTTTTATCGCTTCCAATAGTCCATTCCAATCGGCATGGTCACTGATCGCGAAACCCGCATCGGCGCTCCGCCAACGCCGCGCACCGCGCACTTGCATCCAGCCTGAACAGATCGCATTGGCCATATTCGGAATTTTTCGTAACACATTGGAGTCGACAAGTGAAGGCGGTACGATAACAATCCCCTTATCTAAATATTTGACATCTTCCCGAAAATCTGCAATCTTATATTCAGGTAGCCAGATGCCCGTACTTTCATAGGCCTGGTTAAGTTTGCCTATCGAATAATGCACATATAATGGCGCTATTTCCTTCAACGCTTTCATAATGCGTTGCGCTTTTCCAAGAGAATAACCCACAAAAACAGAAGTTTTGCCATTTGACTGGTTCTGCAATACCCACTGTTGCAGTTGTTGGTTTTGTTGGTCGATCGTCTGCCAATGGTAGATAGGCAGACCAAATGTACTTTCAGAGATAAATTCATGACATTTTACTGGTTCAAAAGGAGTGGATAGACCATCGTCCTGTATCTTGTAATCGCCGGATACAACAACTACCTTTCCTTGGTATTCCAACCGAACCTGGGCAGAACCGATGATGTGTCCTGCAGGATGCAACGACACCTTTACTCCATTAATGCTCACCGGTTGATCATAGCCAATACCTTGCACGCGGATGTCCACCCCAATACGGCTTTTCAAGATCGGAACGGTAAAATCATGGCATAAATATTTCTTCATGCCCCGACGGGCGTGGTCGGCATGTCCATGCGTAATGATCGCCAAGTCCACGGGATACCACGGATCAATATAAAAATTGCCCGGCACACAATATATCCCTTTGGCATTGAACTGTAACATCGTATGCATAAAAAATGTCAAACTCCATACCAAAGTCTTTTGCCGTTCGTCAATTTAAAATCCTAAGGAGATGTTTACGGTAATGAAAATTGATAAACGGCAATTTTAAAGAATCGCCATCTCAAGCATATTGCATAAAAGACCGATTTAGAGTTCCCATGACTGTGAAAACTCTTTATCCTGAAAAGCTTCCGCCAATCCGGCAATCTGTTTTAACCTTAATACCTCATCCGGATCCATTCCCAATTCCTCGTCTATACGTTTATTGGACCAGTCATTTCTTTTCAAGAATGCCACCAGTTTAGCTGAGAGTTCCACCTGGTGCGTGCCTCTCGCCATATTGTGTCTGACCGTAGACGCTACTCTGTTTTCAAGTGTTTTATTAAGCTTAGAAACAGGGATATAGTCCTTCAGGCTTTCCCTTACCTCAGTCGACTGTTTACATACCATTGTTCGGTGAAAACCGTCCACCACCACCCAATTGTCACCTTTCTTTTCTGTAGCTACGACTATTGGCATCGTAAGTCCGTCTTTCCTGATAGACAGTTCCAGCAATTTCATTTCTGGAGGTGCTACTTTGTTGGGGATTATACTCATTGGCTTCAACACGGTCTCCTTTGGTCTGTGAAAAGGAAAGCCCTTTGCACCAGTAGTCGTTTTTCAGCAACACCTTGCAGATTCTTCTCCATGAAGGTGCTTTACGCTGTGCTTCCAGCTTCCGGTCTGCCGTTTGCGGAATATCATCTTTATAGCCGTGCTTTTTCCAATATTCAAGAAATTTGTTTATTTTACTTACATAATGGCGTCGAAGATAGGGCGGCATGGTATCCAATAGAAAATAGGTATAGCTCTTATAGGTATGTCCTTCCGGCAGGTTAATCTTAAAGTTTCCAAACACGGTACGGCTGTTTTCTGCATAACGGTTGCCAAAGTTGGCTCCCTCCACGCGACTAACAATCTTACCCCAGGTTTCCGGTTCCAAAATTTTATAGAGATAAAGACCTTTTCGTTGGTCATCTCCATAAGGCTGGCAAAGCCGCATTTTAGACAATGGTACCCCGGCCTGATACATCAGATCATAAATCTTGTTGTAATCGTAGTCAAATTTCCCATTGGCTATCCAAATGTCTCTTGTACCCCAATCGTAGATAGGATAGAAATTATATAGTTTAGGTGCTATGCGCGTACTCCACTGTTTACGGCGATAGCGTGCCTTCTCAAAATTAGCAATGGTACGGTAACGTTATAGCTTTCATCTGTACGGATACCTACTTAACAAGCAGTGTTCTCTCCCGCGGAGAACCATTTTCCAAACTCCAGAACAAACTCTTCAAATTCCATTCCTGTTTTGAAAAACGGAAAATAACCGGGATCATTAATCACAGACGGATGCTCAGGGTAGTCTCGTATCCGGGCGTCACGTTTATCTTTATCCCAACATATCCAAATGGGGTTGATACTGGCTTACGGCGTTGCGCAAATGCAAAGGAAGGCATACCCAATAAGCATTTACTTCAGGCTTTTTTACCATCCGCTGTATATAGTCAATAGTGTTGGTATATTGTGCTTCAAGATCAACAATCAATACATGCACCGGCAACTTATTATGCTTGCGAGCAACTTCTATTGCCATATTGAGCATTACACCGCTGTCTCTACCTCCGCTGAATGAAACATAGACCTTGCTGAAATGAGTATAAACAAAATCAAGACGTTCCCAACCTGCTTCATATACTGTGGCCTGTTTATATTTTTTTTAACATAAGGTTAATTTATATGCTTATCAAATTTAGAAAAAAATAAAAAAATTAAACAATCTTTAGTGAAATCGCTAAGGGTTGCAATGGTTTCTAACGGCTGTTATAACAGAGCGTTTTATCCAAAACGCTCTGTTCATAGAAATAAAAAATGCCACAGAATAATGATTATTCTGTGGCATATTATATTATTACGTACTCGGAGCGGGAATCGAACCCGCACTCCTTTAACGGGAACAGGATTTTAAGTCCTGCGTGTCTACCAGTTCCACCATCCGAGCAACTGAGCGAAAGACGGGATTCGAACCCGCGACCCCAACCTTGGCAAGGTTGTGCTCTACCAACTGAGCTACTTTCGCTTAAAGTGATGCAAATATAGAGAGAGAAATTGTGACTGTAAAAATTATTTAGCCATTTTTGAACGCTCACAGGTTAACGCGCTAAAAATGTGCGTAATATTTTTTTTACGTAAGCTCCAAATCCTATCTTTTTATTCAAATGGTTCAATATTTGCTACTTTTGCCGTAAATCGATTTTTAGAATGAAGCTACGTCTATTATTTTTCGCTTTGCTATCACTGTTTGTCTTGCATAATACATCGACATTGAAAGCCGATACCTACCCTGAGGTTATCTTTGACAACAGTCTTGTCAGTGGCGTATATGCCCGAAGCAATGTCGATTATTCGGGAAATTCCTGGGTCGAAAATCTCAACAAGCACCTATTGGTTTCGGACACATTATTCTTTACACCTGGTAATGCTTTATCCTTACAATATAAATCCGGTAATCATGGTCAATGGCAGGTAGATTTGCACTATAGTCGGCAAAAAATCAACTATCAAGTGGATCTTTCCGATTTCTTGTTGCTGAAGGTATATGTGAAAACAGAGCATACAGAAAAAAAAGACTTGCCCAAAATCGCTATTCGACAACGAGGCTCGCAAACCAATACATTGAATTTAGCTTCTTTTATGGAGTCTTTCGAATACAACATGTGGGTTAATGTCAAAATTCCCATAGCAAGCTTTAAAAACCTCGACCTTCGCGAGCCCATTAGTGCCATCAGCTTGTACCAAAATGCCACTAGCGACGCCACACATCAGATATTTATTGACCAAGTGGAATTTTTGCCGAGAAATTCTTCGAATGTAAAACTATCATCACCCGCAGTGTTGTCCTCGATCACAGCTTACGATAAGCAGGTGTATTTGCAATGGCAATTGCCCCTTACGCCATCTATCCGCTACATCAAGATATATCGATCCGAAAATAACAAGGATTTTTCGCCTGTGGCAATCCGACCGATCACTATGCAAAGTTGTCTGGATTTTGTCCCCACCTTAGACAAAACATATTATTATAAAATTGCGTGGGTAGATTATAACTACATGGAATCGCCCTTTTCCGAGGTAAAGGAAGTGAAAACGCAACGGTTGAGTGAAGAGCAGTTACTGGATTTGGTACAGAGTGCACACGTGAATTATTTTGTCGAAAACCACGATATTAATAGCGGGATGTACCTGCCCTCACACCGCAAAGACAAAGCGGTAGTCTCCGTTCAAGAAAGTGGCAATGCTGTTTTGAGTTTGATCGTCGGCGTAGAAAGGGGACGTTTAAGCCGTCAGGTGGCCCTATCCCGAATTTCAAAGATGGTTTATTTCCTAATGAAAGCACAGAACAGATACGGCTTCTTCCCTCCTTACTTTGATGGGAGGATCGGACTGCCGGAATATCCGCATGGCGATCCTTCTTACGATGTAGTCGCCACCACTTCTATGGTGGAGGCATTGCTGATTGCCCGTCAGTATTTTGCAAATGAAGATGAATTGGAATCGGATCTACGGAATAGAATAACCAAACTTTGGGAAAATATACAATGGAATAAGGTTGTGGCTGACGATTTGGAAGATGTGCTGATAGACAAAATTTCGGGCGTCGATTCGACAGCAAAACACACGACATTGGGTGGTATCAATGAATCCATGAATGCTTATATGCTCGCGATGGCCTCACCAAAACATGCCATCCCGTTAAGTGCCTATGAACAGGGTATCAAGAAAATTGATGAAGGTTTTGAACCCGTCTACCATTCCATAGATAGTCTGGTGCAGGATTCAGTCCGTTCGCTTATCAACCCTTTAATATGGGATAGCTTGACCCTAATGTCAAAGGATTCTGTTACGATGAATCGGGTACGGACATCTATTTTAAAAGATACTACCCTGTATGGCGAAAACTTGGTCTTTGAATACAAAAACAACAGTCTGCTTGATTTATATAGACCATTTTTCACCATAGATCCTTTATTGTTGGCCGATCCTGAAATAAACTTCAAAGAAGCCCTTCAAAATTATATTAAAGTGCGCAAGCGCAGGGATAACGAGGTTGGCGTCGGATCAACCAATTCAGACATTTGGGGATTCTACCAATTCCGCGATAGTATTGGCAACTTTAGGATCAACCCGGCCATAGGCCCGTCAGCCATATTTGTATTGCCGGAAGTCGGAAAAAAAGCTATCCTGGCACTTTACGAAAATTATGGAGACAATTTTTTCACTGAATATGGATTTAGAGCATGGCTGGACCTGCGAAACAATGACGTTTCCGAGGAATATTTTGCACGCAACCAAGCCGCTATCATTATTTCCATCGAAAACGCTCGATCTGGCCTTCTTTGGCGATTATATGCTGAAATTCCAGAGATTAAGAAGGTGTTGCATGAGCTTTTTCCTGAAGCAGAAAAAAGCGAATAGTTTCTTGTGATAGACGTGTGGATTTTAGTATCTTTACAAAATAACAAATACCAAATTAATGAAACAAATAGGCTTTTTTTTATTGCTGATTTCTGCTATAGCAGGTGTGACTTCTTGTAAGCAACAAGCCATTATGGTCAACCCCGGCGCCGTGGTGACCAAGGACGGAACGGACGATGGTTTAAAAAATGTAAAAGGTGAATTTGAAAATGCTTCCCGTACGGACGAAGGCATCAAGTTCACATTGGCATCGGACTTATTGTTCCCTACTAATTCTTCCTTTTTGACAGAACAGGCAAAAGTGGAGCTTAGTAAGCTTGCCAAATTGTTGAAAGAAGATCCTTCTAAAAAGATACGGGTTGATGGGCATACCGATGCAACAGGCGAAGCACCATACAATCAATGGTTATCTGAAAAGCGTGCCGCTTCCGTAGAAAAATTTTTGGTAGACGCTGGGATAACGGCCTCGCGTATCACCACCAAAGGATTGGGACAAACCAAGCCGGTTGCCGATAACAAAACACCGGAAGGTCGCCAAAAAAACAGAAGAGTGGAAGTGGTGATTTTGAACTAATAATGTAAGAACTTTAATACACGCAAAAGCCACATCTTGTCATGTGGCTTTTGCGTGTATTGCTACCGGTCAAACTGCGACAATAAATATAAAAATCTTTACTATACAACAAAAATGAGTGATACTGCAAAAAACACGTCTTTTCGAGAAGATATGACAATACCATCTTTGTTTTTTGCATAAAGAGAAATTGCCTCGTCGTCATTCTTCCTCCTCGCAATGACAGATATATTTTTTGTCGTGTACTTGATAAACATCAATATAAAAGAATATGGATACCATAGCCGACAAAATAATAGACTTCAATAAAAATTTGCAATATCTCGGCCCCCTTCCTTCCGGATTCGATGTTGTTAATCCCTATTTGGATAATCCCGAAACATTGATTGTCATGGAGCAATTCTATAAAAAATTCTATAATGATGCTTCGCAACGCCGATTTATCATTGGCATTAATCCCAGCCGGCACGGCGCCGGGGTGACAGGTGTGCCATTCACCGATACCAAACGATTGGCAAGCAGTTGCGGTATTCCCTTGGAGTCTGCCTATACACATGAAGTTTCTTCTGTTTTCATGTACGATATGATAAATGCTTATGGTGGTCCTGCAATTTTTTATCGGGATTTCTATATCAACTCGCCTTTTCCCCTTGCCATTGTTAGAAGAGCAACTAATGGAAATTGGCTAAATGCAAACTATTACGATGATCGCATGCTGTTTGAGATGGTCAAAAACTTTATGGTCGAATCTCTTAAAAAACACATCAGTGTTGGACTGGATACAGAAGAAGTATTCATTTTAGGTAAAAAGAATGCAGATTTCCTGACTAAAATCAATCGGGAAGAAAAGCTCTTCGGCAAAATGACAATTTTGGAGCATCCACGTTATATACAGCAGTACAAATCAAAGGATAAGGAGTGGTATATTGATAAATATTTGCGAGCTTTTGCAGAGGAATGATACCTAGTTACTTTACTGGTGTATAGAGACCCGGACCTATTCCAAAAACAAACCCCTCGATAATTGAGGGGTTTGTCTGTAATAAGAATTTATATTGATTCCTTAATTAAAACTAAACCTTACACCAAATTGCATATAATAAGTCGATGAGATCGATTCGTTCACATATGTTGTAGATCTGATCGCATCACCATTATTATATCCGATATTAAAAGTTGGTTTCACACTTCCGTCAGGAGTCAATGCGCTTGTGTTGGTAGGTCTTAACAATTGTGTGTTGGACAATTTGTAAATGCCCCAGCTAGAGTTAAACAAGTTGCCGATATTGAACACATCCCAATACACTTCTAAAGCATTTTTACCTCCGGCAACGTTTTTAGCAATTTCTTGCGATAAGCGGAAGTCAAATTGATTTCTCCATGGCATGACACCACCATTACGCTCTGCATACTTTCCTTTTCTCGATCTAAGATAGTCATCACCATTTACCAAATCAAAGAAGATATCAGATTGTTCTTGTGCTGTAAATGCTTGACCGCCGTAATTATTATTTCCGGCAGCAATATCCACAAATTGAATTTCCGAGGCATCTTTAGGAATATAAATCAAATCGTTATTGTTGCTGTTGTTGTCCCTATTGAAATCCCCACCATATACATAACTCATTCTACCTGTAGAATTACCAGAATAGAACAATGTCATCTTTGTTGTTAATGAGCCTATCCAGCTATTTTCATATGTCGCAAATCCCACTACGCGATGAGGTACCACGTTGGTGGTAAATCCTAAAGAAGGATCGTTCGGATTACCGGTATTTGTTGCAGGAATAGACCATAAATTGGCAATTTGGTCACCTGCACCGTCTCCAAAGTTTTTAGCAGCAGAATAGGTATAAGCCAATGAACCCGAGAAACCGTTCCAATTGTTTTTTTGCAACTGAGCCGTCACAGAATAGTAGTGTCCTCCTTTCGCATTGGTCATATAGGTAGGATCGAACCTGCCTGTAGCGCTTGACTCAACTAATCCTGCATTGGTTAGCTTGTGGATATATTTATTTGCCACGGGATGAGGATAAATATAACGGTTATCACCGTATCCACTCACGTTTAACCTTTCAGGCTCTACCAAGTTCACATTCTTAGCCACTACCGCGTTGATATCTTTATTGTAGATACCTTCAAGAGTTGCCAAGATACCTCCTGGCAAAGTGTAGTCTACTGCCAAGCTAGATTTCCAAGTAGACGGGAATTTCAGGTTTTCATCCATTGCCGAAATATTGCTTGGAATAAATGTGCCGGCTTCAGGTAAAGTAGCAGGATAATTTGCTTTAATATCAGAGCTAAAGGCAGGAATCTCATCCTGAGGGAAAACTTTGGTTGCCTGGAGCATACCTGCATCTCCGGACTGGGCTACAATCCAAACGAATGGAATACGGCCGGTAAATACGCCTGTTCCCCCACGGAAAATCAAGGAGCGATCGCCGTAAGCGTCATAGTTGAACCCGATACGTGGTGAAACCATTAGCCTCGCTTTTGGTGTAACGCCGGTATTCAATTGCAGACCATTTGCAAAGGTCAAGTCAGCAACTAACGGATGCGTTTTCATTTCTTCGACATCCGGGAATGAAGGCAACTCGAATCGAATACCTCCTGTCAGCTTCAATTTGCTATTTACATTGTATTGATCCTGTAAAAAGAAAGAATACTGATTGAATTTAAACGATGGAAACGCTTGTGAACCATCTGCGGTCAATGGATACGTCAGCGCATAGTTAGCGGCCTTGTTTCCATCTACAAAATCGTCCCAAGAATTGTACAGGTAGTAACCGGCACCAAAACGTTGGAAACCGTTTTTCGTTGTACTGGTTTCAAACTGTGCACCGTACGTAAAGTCGTGGTTTCCTAAAGTATAATTCCCATCCCAATATGCGGTAATGGTCTGCACATCGCGCAAGTTGCCATAGGTAAACGGCTCATAACCGAAAGTAGTGATGATATTATCACCATCCTTAATGTCTACCAACGGAAAATCAGCACCAGCTGAAGAACGGGGTTCGTTTTGGTTTACATATGCTACACGCACAGTATTGTTTGTGTTTCCCCATTTACCGGTATATTCCATTACGCCCGAATACAAGTTTGTCTCTTGGAAATAATTGGAGTTGCTAAAATTAATCGTGTTCGAACCTGTACGGCTAAGACCAGAAGGTACACCGGAGCCCGTAAACGACGTACTGATTGTCGAAGGTGATTTTCCTGTTACTTGGTTATACCTAAAGTTTATCTTGTGATTATCGGCAATATTCCAATCGATCTTAGCAAAGATCTTATCATTATTGCTTTTGTTTGAATAGCCTTGATATACTCCTGGGTCATAACCATAAGTATTGATCAAATAATCCCTTACACCATCCAAGAACTGATAGGTCGGGCGGGCAATATTGGTGTTTCCTTGACCATACTGTCTGTTATTTTCATCGTCGGCCACTTTGGTAGGACCCGGTTCGGTTGTTTTATTCTGTTCGATGTTTACAAAGAAAAACACCTTATCTTTAATAATAGGACCACCTAAACTAACACCATATTGTTTCTCGTGCATGTCGTTGAATGCGACTTGCTTGTCTTCTACACGTGTACCCTGCTGTTTGTCTGAACGCCCTGTATAAAAAGCCGAACCGAAGAAATCATTTCTACCTGATCTTGTTACCGCATTGACGGCTGCTCCCGTAAACCCGGACTGGCGTACATCAAATGGCGTTACATTAACCACAATCTGCTCAATCGCATCAATCGATATGGGTGAACCGTTAGCCGGCATGTTTTGACCTATACCGAATTGGTTGTTAAAGTTTGCCCCATCGACTGTGAAGTTATTTGCACGATAGTTACCTCCACCGATAGCTGTACCATTTGCCTGAGGCGTTAATCTGGTCAAATCATTTACACTTCTGGAAATAGAAGGCAAATCCTCAATTTGTGAACGGCCGACAACAGTGGCAGTGCCGTTTTTTTCGCTTTTGAGACGGCTTCCCGTCACAGTAACTTCTTCCAGCGAAGTGGCGCTATCACCAAATATCGGGTTCAAAACAAAGGGTTGACCCAATTGCAGGTAAATGTCTTCGTAAACTACCGGATCTTGACCTACGTAGGTCACTTCCACTCGGTATGGGCCACCGACGCGCATGTTGGCTAAATTAAAACGACCCGTTGCATTCGCCGAACTGGAGTAAACTGTTCCTGAAGGTAAGTGGGTGGCTTTGATGGTTGCTCCCGCTGTAGCATGTCCGGTAGACTGGGTGACTACCCCTTGCATACTACTTGTGGTCACTTGTGCTTGGATAGTTCCGTAACTCGCCAGAACTAAAGCAAAGAAAAGTAGAGATTTTTTCATACTTAATTTCAGTTGTATTAAAATGAGTACGACAAAGTTATTAATACGACTCGGAAATTTGCCAACTTAACATAAACTTAATATACAAAAGGGAGCATTTCAGGGGATTATTTGATGCCAATTTTTCAAGCCGATTTTTCGTTTCATATAAGAATGCAGGATAGCCTTGGTTATTTTATAAAATTATTAAGACAAGTCACTTTTCATTGTCAATTTAACAAAAATTAACAATTGTGAATTGTGGAAAAAAAGTCCAGCCTGTTGCCCTTCTTCATGTAAAGGCCGGTGGTTATTGAAGAATATTTACTATTTTAGAACATGAAATTTGGTCAAGTAAAAAATCCGGAAGAAATTGATTTCACCTTGCCTGGTACGCCACAGGCGACGTTGGAGCTGCTGAAGAAGAACAAAATCGAAGCTCCCATGGAAATAGCCGTAGGTTGCGCAAAATGGAACAAAACCGATTTGAAAGGTTTCTATCCCAAAGGAACGAAAGATGAGTTGGCCTACTATTCCACTCAATTCAACGCTATTGAACTAAATGCTACATTTTACAATTCCCCTTCCAAACAGCAGGTGGAAACCTGGAAAAACAAAACGCCAGAAGACTTTAAGTTTTTTCCAAAAGTCCCACAATCCATTAGCCACTATGGCCGCCTGTTGAATGTGAGTGAAAAGATGACCGACTTTGTCGATACAACGGTCATGTTTGAAGAAAAACTGGGCATGGCTTTTCTACAAATGCACGACAATTACAAGCCTAAAGATGTCGATCGTTTAGCATCTTTCCTCTCTTCCGTTCCAAAGGGTTATCCTCTAGCCGTGGAAGTCCGAAATGAAGAATGGTTCTCTGATCCCGATATTAGCCAACGGCTCTATGCTTTGCTTGAAAATACCGGTACCACAAATGTACTGGTCGACACCGCCGGCCGACGGGATATGGTCCACATGCGATTGACGACACCAGTGGCTTTTATTCGCTATGTGGGTGCCAACCACCCATCGGATTACGATCGCTTGCTGGAATGGGTAAAAATCATCAAAGCATGGAAGAACGCAGGGTTGCAAAAACTGTATTTCTTTATCCATCAAAATATTGAGTTGGAATCTCCTTTATTGGCTGCCCATTTCGTTCGGCATTTAAACAAAGAAGTTGGTTCAACTCTTAAAATTCCGAATAAAGAAAATACATTATTTTAGATTTCTTTGTGATCTACACAATATATTACCACATAACCTTGTTGATATAGGAAAGCAAATGGCAAAAAATCCAGTCTCATGAAAAAAATCACGAAAGAGGATATTCAGCAGGAAGTATTCGACCTCTATAACGACTATGCACATAATCGATTGAACCGTCGGGAATTTATGCAACGGCTTTCATTATATGCTGTTGGAGGGCTAACCGTTCCCGCATTAATGAGTTTTCTATCACCAGACTATAACAACGCCATCCAGGTGAAGGCGGATGATCCGGCTTTAGAAAGCCAATACATTACCTATCAATCGCCTAAGGGTGGAGGCAATATCAAGGCATTGTGTTGCATGCCCAAAGGCAATACAAAAAAACTTGGCGGTATTGTCGTTGTCCATGAGAACAGGGGATTAAATCCACATATTGAGGACGTAGCACGTCGCGCCGCCTTAGCTGGTTTTATAGCACTTGCTCCGGATGCTTTATCGCCTTTGGGTGGTTATCCCGGAAATGACGATGAGGGCAGAGAGTTGCAACAAAAGCGCAATCGCGATGAAATGCTCGAAGATTTTATAGCAGCTTTCCATTATTTGAAACAACACCCGTTGAACAATGGAAAAGTCGGTGTGGTGGGGTTCTGTTTTGGCGGATGGGTGTCCAATATGATGGCGGCCCGTATTCCAAAGCTATCAGCAGCTGTACCATTTTACGGAGGCCAGGCGCCTATAGAAGAAGTTCCTAATATACAGGCCCCACTCCTCTTGCAATTTGCTGAAATAGATGAAAACGTAAATAAGGGCTGGCCGGCATACGAACAAGCCTTGAAAACACATGAAAAAGAATATATAGCTTACTTTTATCCTAAGACGAACCATGGTTTCCATAACGATACGACACCTCGATATGATAAGGATGCCGCACAATTAGCTTGGAAAAGAACTGTAGACTTCTTCAAGAATAAATTAATGTAAAAAAATTAATAAGCTTATACAAAGCATGTTATGATTTTATTTCAATTTTAGCACAACAATTCTATATACATAGGCGTTATATATGTACAAAAAGATTATTTGTTAACTGTATGCTAAATGTATAGAGTATAACGAATAACTTTAAAAAAAGAAAGCCCGGGATACAAATCCCGGGCTTTCGCAATTTTGGGATTTGAGCAGCCAAATACATGTTTCCATTCACAAAACAAAAAAAGGAACCTTACGGTTCCCTTTTATAATATCTAACAAATTGATAACGGATTAAAAACTCTATTTCACTGTATCAATAACTGCTTTGAAAGCATCTGGATTGTTCAACGCCAAATCAGCCAAAACCTTACGGTTCAAACCTATATTTTTAGCATTTAACTTACCAATAAATTGCGAATACGAGATTCCGTATTGACGTGCTCCAGCATTGATACGTTGGATCCATAAAGCCCTAAACTCGCGTTTTTTGGTCTTACGATCGCGGTAAGCGTATTGTAAACCTTTTTCTACTGTGTTTTTAGCAACTGTATAAACTTTGCTTCTTGCTCCAAAATAGCCTTTAGCCATTTTTAGGATTCTTTTTCTTCTTCTTCTCGAAGCTACTGCGTTAACCGAACGTGGCATAGTAATTAAAATTAAGTTTGGTATGAGGTGTTGCGTTTCCCAGCAAGCTTACAACCCGATACCCGGTTAAAAAATTATTGTTAAAAATGAATGATGACTTATTTACCGATGGCAAGCATGCGTTTCACATTGCCCATATCAGCATCGCTCACGTAAGCTGTGCGTGTCAAGTTACGTTTTTGCTTTGTCGTCTTTTTCGTCAAGATATGGCTTTTATAAGCACTTTTTCTTGCAATTTTACCTGTTCCAGTCAATTTAAAGCGTTTTTTCGCGCTGGAATTGGTTTTTACTTTTGGCATAATTAAATTAAATTTTATATCAATCTGTTAGAATCTTATTTCTTTAATGTTTTAGGAGCAATGGTCAAAAACATGCGCTTACCCTCTAATTTTGGCAACAACTCTACTTTGCCATAGTCTTCTAGCGCTTGTGCAAAGCGCAATAGCAAGATTTCTCCTTGTTCTTTAAAAACAATCGCACGTCCTTTGAAATGTACATAAGCACGCACCTTTTCGCCATTTTCCAAAAATTTCATGGCATGCTTCAACTTAAAATCAAAGTCGTGATCGCTGGTGTTCGGACCGAAGCGAATCTCCTTGATAACGGTTTGTTTCGCATTTGCCTTGATCTCCTTTTGCTTTTTCTTTTGTTCGTAAACAAACTTGCTGTAATCAATGATCTTACAGACAGGAGGGACTGCATTTGGCGAAATCTCCACTAAATCAAGCTCTAATTCATCCGCTAGCTCTAAAGCTTTGCGTGTCGGATAAATTCCTTGCTCTATATTATCACCAACCAAACGAACTTCAGGTACTCTGATAAGCTCGTTAATGCGGTGTTCTGGTTCTTTCCTTTTCATTGGTGGTCTTCCACCAGGTCTATTTACTGCCAAATGTTTAAATATTAAACGGTTATTTCTTTAATTAATAAGTCCCTAAAATCCTGCGGATGCATCGACCCTAAATCGACGGACCCGTGTTTACGAACAGAAACCGTGCCGTTTTCCACTTCTTTCTCCCCTACAATCAACATATAAGGGATCTTTTTCACTTCAGCGTCACGGATCTTCCGGCCGACCTTCTCATCGCGGAGGTCAATCAGACCGCAAATATCGGAATTATTTAAAGATTCTAAAAGATTTTTTGCATAATCTTCGTATTTTTCCGATACAGGCAGGATGATAAATTGATCAGGAGCCAGCCATAGCGGAAACTGCCCTGCACAGTGTTCAATTAGCACAGCCACAAAACGTTCCAGTGAGCCAAAAGGAGCTCTGTGAATCATGACAGGGCGATGTTTTTGATTGTCACTACCAGTGTATTCCAATTCGAAACGCTCCGGCAAATTATAATCCACCTGAATAGTGCCCAATTGCCATTTACGTCCCAAGGCATCTTTCACCATGAAATCCAACTTCGGACCATAAAATGCCGCTTCGCCATATTCCACTACGGTTTTCAGTCCTTTTTCAGCAGCAGCTTCAATGATGGCCGTTTCGGCCAAATCCCAGTTTTCATCGCTACCAATATATTTTGCCCTGTTTTCCGGATCTCTCAAAGAAACCTGTGCCGTATAGTCGTCAAATCCTAAGGCGCCGAAGACATACAAGACCAAGTCAATTACCTTTTTGAATTCCTCTTTCACTTGATCCGGACGGCAGAACAAGTGAGCATCATCTTGTGTGAATCCACGCACACGTGTCAATCCGTGCAATTCGCCTGACTGCTCGTAACGATAAACCGTGCCAAATTCGGCAAAGCGCACGGGCAAGTCCTTATACGAACGAGGTTTCGTTTTATATATCTCGCAATGGTGCGGGCAGTTCATCGGTTTCAGGTAGAACTCCTCTCCTTCTATCGGTGTATGAATAGGCTGGAAAGCATCCGCCCCGTATTTTTCATAATGACCTGACGTGACATACAGTTGCTTATGGCCGATATGCGGTGTTACGACAGGTTGGTAACCGGCCTTGATCTGTGCCCGTTGCAGAAAGTCCTGCAATTTCTGACGTAAAGCCGTTCCTTTAGGCAACCATAAAGGTAAACCCATACCCACTTTCTCAGAGAAGGCAAACAGCTCCAATTCCTTACCCAGCTTGCGGTGGTCGCGTTTTTTGGCCTCTTCGATGAACTTCAGGTAATCTGCCAGTTCCGAAGCCTTTGGGAAAGTAACCCCGTAAATACGGGTCAACTGTTTGCGGGTCTCGTCACCTCGCCAATATGCACCCGCTACATTCGTCAATTTAATGGCTTTGATAAAGCCGGTGTGTGGAATGTGCGGTCCGCGACAAAGGTCTGTAAAATTGCCTTGCGTATAAAAAGTGATCTTTCCATCTTCCAGATCCTTAATCAGATCAAGCTTGTATTCATCTCCCTTTTCGGTAAAATAAGCTATCGCCTCGGCTTTGGAAACGGCCTTCCGATCGTAAACTTCTTTTTGTTTGGCCAATTCCAGCATCTTATCTTCAATCTGCTTAAAATCGTCCGAAGAAAACTCCTGATCGCCAAAGTCCACATCATAATAGAACCCTGTCTCAATGGCCGGCCCTATTCCGAATTTGATGCCCGGATATAGCGCTTCCAGTGCTTCTGCCAATAAATGGGCCGATGAATGCCAAAAGGTCGATTTACCCTTATCATCGTTCCAGGTTAATAATTTTACGGCAGAATCTTCTTCAATCGCCCGGGAGGCATCCCAAACTTCTCCGTTTACTTCGGCGGCCAATACGTTTCTGGCCAACCCTTCTGAAATGGAAAGGGCAACATCCATGGCTGTTGTTCCTTTCTCATACTGACGGACTGATCCGTCAGGCAATGCAATGTTAATCATCTACGAATATGATTTTAAATTTATTAAAATGACACAAGCCTAAACGTACAATGCGTACAATTACATTGTCAATCTGTTTACGCTCGAAAACCTTATTTTGACAAAGATACCTATTTAACTTTAACAATCGAAAACTAAATTTATAAGGCGCAATTAGGAAAGTCCGACTTCGATTTGGTTTAAGGACAAGCTTAAAAACGAGTCTAGCCAACAAAACGAGGGTCAACGCATAATATTATTTTTGTTTAAACCCGTTGTGCATTATAAGCTCTATTTTGTCATCCTGACGATAGGAAGGATCTAAAAATCATATCTTAACAAGACTTTAGATGCTTCGGCAAGCCTCAGCATAACAATAAAGGCACTTCTGTATCAAAATGCACAACGGGTTTGTTTAAATGGATGGTTGAAAGTAAGGTTATTGGTCGGATATAACGAGAGATTTGTTTAGGCAATATCTTCTGTCATTTTTACAAGGGCAAAAGTGATCAAACCGAACGTAGTGAGCTCATCAACTTGTTGATAAATCCTTTGTCCCATCAAGGTGGCGCTTCGCACAAGGCCAAAAGTGCTTAGCCTTGTCAAAGCCTTCCATTACCGGCAGGTCCGGACAGAAGGCGACCACTCTTCCCAGCATCGGGAGAATAGAAAGCCAAAATAGGATTAACAATTTAAATGTGTTAACGCGACCCAACAAAACAACAAAAAAAGTGTTTTACAAAAAAGCCTATATTTTAATTATAGCTTTACCGCATAGAATATTAGAAGACAAAAATAACATATGGACTTAAAATCAAATGAACCATTTTGGCTAGTCAAAAACGGGTTATTGGCGACTTATCCCTCCCTCTACACAGATGCAACATGTGATGTATTGATTGTCGGTGGTGGAATTACCGGTAGCCTAATCGCTCATCAATGCATACAAGACGGCTATAGCACCATCCTAATCGATAAACGCGAAATTTCCCATGGCAGTTCCTCAGCCACGACATCCATGTTGCAATATGAGATCGATACACCTTTATGGGAATTAATCGAGATGGTGGGAGAAAAGGGAGCTGTGGCAAGTTACAAAGCCTGCTCCAAAGCGATAGATGATTTGGGACGCGTCACTCGGCAGGTCAATTCCAAAGCAGGCTTCAAAAAGAAAGATTCGCTTTATTTTGCCGCATTGAAAAAAGACGTAAACAGGCTAAAAAAAGAATTTGAAGCCCGTAAGAAAGCGGGATTTGAGGTGCAATGGATGGAAGCCGACGAGATCTTGAAAAAATACGACCTGCATAACACCTATGGTGGCATACTTTCCAAACAAGGTGCAAGTGTTGATGCCTTTATGCTCGTGCATGAAATTCTTACATATAACCGAAAAAAAGGCCTGCAGGTGTACGACAGGGTAAAACTTATGGAGGTCAAATACGGAGCTCGCCAAAACAAGGTGTCACTAAATACAGGAGCTACCATTACATGCAAAAAAATCGTGTATTGTGTGGGTTACGAAAGTGCAACGATGATTAAGGAAAAGTTTGTTGATCTCATCAGCACCTACGCCATTGTCTCAGAGGTTGAGCCTAGCAAATGCAAAAAATACAACGACATACTGGTTTGGAATACGGCTGACCCCTATATATATTTGCGCACGACTGATGATGACCGGCTATTGATTGGTGGGGAAGACGAAGAGTTTCGGAATCCACTAAAGCGTGATGCATTAATCGGTAAAAAGGAACAGCGGTTGCTTAAATCTTTTGAAAAATATTTGCCACACGTTCCGTTTCGCACAGACTTCGTCTGGGCGGGCACCTTTGGGGAAACAAAGGACGGATTACCTTATATCGGTGAACATCAAGATTTTAAAAACAGCTATTTCGTTTTGGGATTCGGTGGCAACGGCATTACTTTCTCCGTTACAGGAATGGAAATGGTTTCCAAATGGTTGCAAGGGAAAAAGCATTTGCTGACACCTTATTTTGCATTTGGGCGATAAATATTCTGATTCGCAACTACACAACCACATTCAAACATTACAATGAATAAGATAACCATCGTACAAGGAGACATTACGAAAATTCAAGTCGACGCCATCGTGAATGCCGCAAACACATCGTTAATGGGAGGAGGTGGTGTCGATGGCGCAATCCATCGGGCTGGAGGGTCCGAAGTTTTAGAGGAATGTCGAAAAATCGTCGCAAAACAAGGAGGATGCGACATTGGAGAGGCTGTCATCACCACCGCAGGCAGACTTCTTGCCAAATTTGTTATACACACCGTGGGTCCTGTATGGAATGGTGGCGCAAAAAATGAAAACGGGAAACTTAAAAGCTGTTATGTAAATGCCCTACAATTGGCTGTCAAAAACCATTGCAAAACAATAGCTTTCCCCAGCATCAGCACCGGGGTCTATCGGTTTCCAAAAGACAAAGCTGCCAGAATTGCGATTAAAACAATAAAGAATTTCCTGAAGGCCGAAGAAAGCATCGAAGAAGTCATCTTGGCAAGTTTTGATGATGAGAATTTCAATATCTTACAAAATGAATTGAAGTTCGTAATTTAGGTCAAAATCAAAAAACATGAAACACTTCCTCGTCCTCATCCTTGCACATTTCTTCCTTATATCTATTGCCCGGAGGAAACAGCTTCTAAGTAGCCTTCGTCGTTAAACTAGTAGGATGGATCTAAAAGTTTTTAGACCACTTTAAAAATACCTTCTTCATAAAAGGCATAGCATATTGCGTTTGCCGGCAGACTGTGGGTGTCAAGCCCGGTAAACGCACTAAATGCAGGCAATATGATTTCCCTTTCAGTAACGACATAACAGGGAAATCTCATCCACTTACGGGTGGGCAGTGGAAAGGCCACACCAGGATGTACATGTCCCGAAATCACCATATTTTTGGAATACCCCATGTTTTGATGTGAAAACATAAATGGTTCAATAGCAATATCTTGATAAACATCATATATACCGATTGTTTGGAGTTCATCCAAAGACATTCGGTCATGGTTGCCTTTTATCAAAACAACGTGCAGTTTGGGATATTTTGCCAAAAGCCCGGTGAGCGCCTGTACCTCCTTATTATTTCTAGAATGGATTAAATCACCCACGATAATCAGTTGTTCAGCTTTATAAGAATCTAAAAGTACTTCCAGACGAGCCAAATCCTTTGTAGCAACACTTGTCGGAATACCAATACCGTTCTTACGGAAATGAGCAGGCTTTCCCAAATGAAGATCAGACAGGACCAAAGCCTTTTCCCTTGGCCAATACAAAGCCCGCCGATTGGTCAAAATCAGTTCTTCATCGGCGACCCTGAGGATTTGTTCTATAATTTTCATTATTTGTTTTTACCAGCACTCAACTATTCCCTTCCACCTCAACAAATGTAAAAAATAATATATTAAACTATGCTGGCATACGACGGGGGTCGTATACCAGCACAACTCCGCAGTGCATTATCCAATAAATCGCCTCTATTGTCATGTTGCGGACACCTAAGCATCTAAAATAGCATAAAACAGACCCTTCCTTCGTCATAGCTTGTCCCGAGAAAACTCAGGACAAGCACCATTCACCACAGATTAAAGATAATTCTTAAAGCAAAAATGCCATAAATTTGTTAATGCTTTAAAACCACATATTGAGAACAAGATACCACCATACCACAGGCTATCGGATTATTGTCGACTGGATGCAGTTGCAAGGCAATACACCTTTCGGTTTTCAAGAGAAAACCTGGGAAAAATATGCTTCAGGTTTTAGCGGTATGGTGGTTGCACCTACCGGCTTTGGTAAAACGTTCTCCGTATTCTTGGCCGTAATCATAGACTTTATGAACCATCCCGACCATTACGGAAAAGGGCTAAAACTATTATGGATTACACCTTTGCGCTCCCTCGCAAAAGACTTGGCCCGCGCCATGCAACAGGCCATTGACGAAATCGGGCTGGATTGGATGGTAGAAGTGCGCAATGGCGATACTGATGTCAAAATCAAGCAAAGACAAAGCCGGCAGATGCCCGATGTGTTGCTTGTCACACCCGAAAGTCTTCACCTACTGCTTGCCCAAAAAGGACGAGAACGTTTCTTCAAATCCCTGCAATGCATCGCCGTGGACGAATGGCATGAATTGCTTGGCAACAAGCGTGGGGTGATGGTAGAACTGGCCGTGGCCTTTCTGCGAAGCCACTGTGCAAAGCTCCGCGTCTGGGGCATTACGGCAACCATCGGCAATCTCGATGAAGCCATGGACGTGCTCATTCCTGAGGCTTCAAAAAAAATTAAAGTCGTAGCGAAGGAGAAAAAGCAAATTGAAATCCTTTCCGTATTTCCCGACGGAGTGGAAACATTACCCTGGGCAGGACATTTGGGAAGCAAGCTTGTAGACAAGGTTGTACCGATTATCCTGAACAGTGCTACCACTATCGTCTTTACCAACACCCGTAGCCAAAGTGAAATGTGGTATCAGCTATTGCTGGATGCCCATCCTGATTTTGCAGGGCAGATTGCCCTGCACCACAGTTCCATTGACGGACATATCCGTCAATGGATTGAGGATGCGTTGAGCGAAGGAAGGTTGAAAGCGGTAGTCTCCACTTCCTCTTTAGATTTGGGCGTGGATTTCAAACCGGTAGATACGGTCATTCAAATCGGCTCAAGCAAAGGCGTGGCGCGCTTTATGCAACGTGCCGGACGTAGCGGGCATTCGCCCTTTGAAGTGTCCAAAATCTATTTTGTGCCTACACATTCCCTAGAACTCATCGAAGTATCGGCACTTAAAGAAGCCGTTAAAACCCAGACGATCGAAACCCGTGACCCAGTGGTGCAGACCTTCGATGTGCTGGTACAGTTTCTCGTGACGTTAGCATTAGGTGGCGTTTTTCGCGCAAAAGAACTGTACGAGGTTGTTCGAGGAACACACGCTTTCAGCTATATGACCGAAGAAGAATGGCAGTGGTGCATCTTGTTTATCACTGTCGGCGGCACCATCGGAAAAAACTATGAAGAATTTCACAAGGTCGTGCAAAACGAAGACGGTTTGCTAATCGTGGAAAAGAGACGGATAGCGATGCTACACCGCATGAATATCGGTGTCATCGTAAGTGATGCCATGATACGTGTAAAATTCCTTTCCGGTGGCTATATCGGCATGATCGAGGAATATTTTATTTCCAAGCTAAAAGCAGGTGACAAATTTGTGCTCGCGGGACGTGTCTTGGAGTTTGTGCGGATCCATGAAATGACCGCCATGGTAAGGCTTTCATCAGGCAAAGCCTTCACACCAAGTTGGTTGGGCGGAAGGTTGCCTTTGAGCTCCAACCTCAGCCACTTTTTAAGGCAGAAACTTGCGTTGTCCACCCACCCCGGTGCAAAAGAACGGGAGTTACGTTTTCTACACCCATTAATCGTGAAACAGAACGAACACTCACACATTCCCGCAGAAGATGAATTTTTGGTGGAATTGATACAGACACATGAAGGCTATCACCTGTTTATGTATCCGTTTGAAGGCAGGTTGGTACATGAGGTGATGGCCGCACTGATCGCTTATCGCATTAGCAAACTTTATCCCATCAGCTTTTCCATGGCAATGAACGATTATGGTTTCGAGCTCTTCTCTGATTCAGAAATCAAATTGAGCGAAACACAGTTACGACAGGTATTGAGCGGTGAAAACCTTATGACTGATGTAGCGAGCAGCATCAACGCGACCGAAATGGCCATGCGTAAATTCAGGGATATTGCCGTTATTTCCGGTATGGTCATCCAGACGTTGCCCGGCGCGCAACGAAGTAACAAGTCACTGCAATCTTCCTCAGGCATTATTTTCAAGGTGCTGGAAGAGCATGATCCGCACAATCTCTTGTTGCGACAAGCCTATGCAGAAGCGTTCAATCAACAACTGGAGGAACAGCGATTGGTTGCTGCTTTCCAGCGGATCGGCAATAGCCGGATTGTTTTTAAAGCAGCTACCGCATTTACCCCCTTGAGTTTTCCGATCAAAGTGGACAGCCTGCGCCAATCTCTGTCGAGCGAGGATTTAGCAAAACGGATCGCGCGACTACAATCCTATCCTTCAAAAGGGGGCAAAAAGAAGTAAGGTTGGATATAATACGCAGTTTTTAAGTTTATAAATTACCCCGGATCCCTATCGCGTATTTGATGCCGCCTAAAATATGTTTTTGGAAGTTCTCGGTATCGTAAGATTCATCCGTATGTCCCAATCCAGTGTAAAATGCCCGGCCACCATCGTATTCCTGAAACCAGGCAATGGGATGAAATTTTCCCATCTTACCCCCTTTATAGGACGTTTCATCCAAAGTCATTAAGATATGCAAGCCTTCCTTTACATCCTTGAAGTCATACCACTCGTCTTTGTGAAACCACACTTTGGGCAAATGTGCTGTAGAAGGGTGTCCGTGATTGACAATATCCAGTTTGGCTTCTTGAACATGCGGATGGCTGGCAAAATAGCCTCCAACCAAACCTCCATACCATGGCCAGTTGTATTCGGTGTCAGATGCAGCATGGATGCCTACATAGCCCTTGCCCGAGCGGATATAGTGTTCAAAAGCGTTCTTTTGTTCGTCATCCAAAATATCGCCCGTAGTATTCAGGAAAATAACCGCCGCAAACTGCTTCAAGCTGTCTGCTGTGAAATAGCCGGAATCTTCCGAATGTACGGACAAGATGCCCGCATTATCCAATATATTTTTCACCGTCTCCGCACCTTTCGGTATGCTTTGGTGCCTAAATCCCGTCGTTTTAGTAAAGATCAGCACCTTATCCTGTGCCGATGCCAAGGCTGTCCATAACAGACAAAAAAGCAACACTAGGTTTCTCATGATGTTGACAGATTGGTGTAGAAGTCTAAACTTTCAAAAATCAAATCTTGTTCTACATAGATATTATAATCACATGCACCGATTTCACGAAGAAGTGCAAACCCAAGCTTATTCGATTCGTTTTTCTTGTCGTTCTGCATCAGTTTGATCAGATCCGGATAGATCTGCGAATCTAAATGATACGCGTCAAACCGATCAGTAAAAATCTTCACCACTTCATGTAGGTCGTCCGACGACAACCGATTGACCTTATGGGCCAGATAAGCTTCGCAAATCATACCGATGGCAATTGCTTCACCATGTAGCAAAGGATCTGTATCGTGCAACAAGGAATATCCCTCGATAGCATGGCCAATAGTATGGCCAAAATTCAATATCTTGCGCAAGCCTTTTTCTGTTGGGTCCTGCGTGACAACTTCATTCTTGATGGCAACCGAGCGGAACACAATATCATCCAAATTCGTTTGCCCAAGATCAACAGACTTGATAGCCTCAAACAAAGCTTTGTCAAAAATCAACCCGTGCTTGATGACTTCGGCAAAACCCGAACGCATTTGACGGCCATCCAATGTCTTCAAAAATTCGGAACTAATGAATACAGCTTTCGGTTGGGTAAATGTTCCGATGATGTTTTTGACATTGTCTAAATCGATCCCCGTTTTACCCCCAACAGATGCATCCACCTGCGAAAGCAATGTTGTGGGGATTTGGATGAAATCGATGCCCCTTTTGAAAGTAGAAGCCGCAAATCCCCCCATATCAGTCACGACTCCCCCACCTAAGTTAATCATCAGCGCCTTGCGATCGGCCCCAAAATCCAACATCGTTTTCCAAACACCAATACAAAAGTCGATGTTCTTATTCTCTTCACCCGGATCGACCTCGATAATGCCATAATTTGTCAAATCGGGCAGTAAGGCCTGCAATACGGGCAAACAATGGTCATTTGTGTTCCGATCGACCAAAATCAAAACCTGCGAATATCCTCCATTTGTTATAAACGGTTGTAAAGAGGTTAAATCCTTTTCAAAATACACGTGATAGCCAACGCTTTGTATGCTTTTATTCATGCTGTATGTGCTTATTAAACTACCTTAACCTTTTGTCCGTCAAATTCCACGAGATCCCCTACCTTTACTTTTAGCCGTTTTCTGTAGTCCACCTGACCGTTATATTTCACCAGTCCTTCTTCCACCACGTATTGGGCAATGGCTCCGTTCTCCACCCAATTCATCACTTTCAGTAATTGAATCAGCTGTATAAAATCTCCTTTTAAAGTAAACGTCTGCATAAAACGAACATCTTGTAGCAAGCCGTAAAGATAAGGCTATTCAAAATAATTAATTACTTTTGTTTATTAATTTTTTTAACAACATATGATGCCTCAAAATAGCGAAATAAAGCTGGATTTTGATAATACGGAGATCGCTTTTCGTAATAAAAGTGACAAGGATTTGGAAAAAGCATATTGGTTATTCAAAATGGTATCCAGCAATTCCTTAATCAAAATTGGCACACCTTTAACCAATTTTGCCCTGAACATTGGCTTACCTATTGATGGCATTATCCGCAATACTATTTACAAACAATTCTGTGGAGGGGAATCCATCGAGGGCTGTGCACATGCTATTGCCGAATTGGGAGCCGGAAACGTAACAACCATCTTGGATTATTCGGTGGAAGGCGAAGAAACCGAAGCCAACTTTGACCAAACCTGTGCTGAAATTCTACGGACGGTAGAATATGCAAAAAGCAATCCCTTGATTTCATTCTGTGTTTTTAAACCGACAGGGCTGGGACGGTTTGATCTTTTTGCCAAGTTGGATGCTAAGAAAACACTAACAGAAGCCGAAAAGCAGGAATTTGACCGTGTGTATACGCGTGTGGAAAGCATTTGCAAAGCCTGCTACGATGCCGGAATCAAAGTGCTGATCGACGCCGAACATTCCTGGATACAGGATACCTTGGACGACCTGGCCCGCGAGATGATGGAAAAATACAACAAAGAACGCGTGATCGTGTACAATACCTATCAACTATACCGCCATGATAAACTGGCTTCCTTAAAAGCAGATTTTGCCTATGCGCAGACCCAAAATTTCTATTTAGGTGCCAAACTCGTAAGAGGCGCATATATGGAGATCGAGCGTGAACGTGCGGCGGAAAAAGGCTATCGGTCACCCATCCAACCTACCAAGCAGGCTTCAGATATAGATTATAATGAAGCTGTCAAATTCTGCTTGGACCACATCAACCGTATCGGAATGATGGCCGGCACCCACAACGAGGAAAGCTGTACACTATTGGCCAATGAGATGATCGTTCGTGGTATTTCACCTAAAAACGATCATATCTTCTTTGCGCAACTCCTTGGCATGTCCGACAATCTCTCGTTTAACCTGGGAGCTGCCGGTTTCAATGTAGCGAAATATATGCCCTACGGTCCGGTGAAATCGGTGATGCCCTACTTGTTCCGAAGAGCACAGGAAAACACCTCTGTAGGCGGGCAAACAGGCCGTGAATTGTCGCTCATTATCAGAGAGAAAGCACGCAGAAGATTAAGTAATAGATAAGAATTGCCGTTAAGGAAATCCGAAAAATCCCGGGGGATTTGCCCGGGATTTTCTATTTTTGCAGCATGACAATAGAAGCGCAGGAAAAATTTAATATCCTTCAACAAAAATCAGCACCTTTTACCACTTTGTTGTATGATGTCGATGGCACATTGGCCGATAACATGTGGGCTCACAAAGCCGCTTATGTAGCCACTGCCGCAACCTATGGCATCGAATTGGATGACCGTATCGTGGAAGAGCTTGCCGGTTGGCCCACAGTGGATGTGGCTCGCGAAATTGCCAAACGTTACGGTAAAGAATTTGATATTATGGAATTTGCCAAACGGAAATCCACTATTTTCATTGAGCGTTTTATATACGATACAAAACCCGTGGATTACGTGCACCAGCATCTGTTGGCCAATCTGGGCAAAAAGAAGATAGGCATCGTTTCAGGAGGCTCCCGCTCTACGCTGACCATTACGCTCGGCGTCATCGGGCTGACGGAAAAATTCCAAACATTGGTTTGTGCCGGAGATACAGCAGAAGGTAAACCTTCTCCCCAGCCCTTTCTTTTGGCGGCGCAGCACTTGAATGCGGAACCACACGAATGCCTCGTTTTTGAAGACGGCGATCCCGGCGTCCGTGGTGCCATTGCTGCCGGCATGGACTGGGTCAGGGTCGACCAGATTTAAAAACTGGTAATAATCTTTATGCCTCCGTTGGTATAGTTCATATCGGCACGTTTAAACTGGCCGATGGGGAACTTAACATAGGGTTCGATCGAAAGATTAAGATTCTTGGATAAACTGGTCTTGCGTCCTAAAGAAAGATTAACAAAACCGCCAAATCCATTGGAACTCACATTTTCCTGAGCGCTTTTGGCTGTTTTCTCCACAACTGTTTGGCTTTGGTTTGTCGGTTTGTCAGAATCCGAATCGCTTGAGTATGTCAGAGGATCGGTATATTCCTTGTAATGATTGTACCGTTCCTGCGAGAGCACAGCCGCATAGGAAACTCCAGCTGTTGTATAAAATTGTGTGTTAATATTATACTTTAGCTCTATCGGGATATCCAAGGTTTGTACCTTCCCGGACACAGCGTTCAGATTGGGCAATAGCACCTTATTGGTTTGATAAGGAATATTTTTCGATATCATACTTACGTCTCCCCTTTCCACAGGCGCATCAAAGTAATCCTCTTTGCGTTCATCAGGCAAATTAGCGGCTAGTATGCCTACTTCATACTGATTAAACGAAGCTCCAGTACGCAAGGTCAGCTTGTTGTTAAGTTGATATCCCAATACCAGCCCACCTCCCATATCAAACTTTTCACCTGTCACCCCCGGGCTCAGAAAAGCTCCAATCTCAAATCGATCGGTTATTTTTGCTTTTCTAGGCAACAATACCTGTTGGGAGGTTGAGAGACGCATATTGTTCGTTTGCATGGCTTGTGCCATAACCATATGATCTCCAAGGTCCACGGGTAAATGCAATGGTCTATCCAAAACAGCACCTATGGATGTGGAATGTACTTTTTGAAAGGCCATAGGTACCAGGTCGATTTTTGCAACATTGTGCGTAGCGGGCAAAGAAGATAGTGCCACAATGGATACGTCTTCCTGTTCGAAAATGGAAGGTTTGGATATATTGCTTGCAAGAGATGGAAGACCAGAATGTGGTTGCTCATCCGCTAAAGTGGGTGACGGTAAGGAAGGGTTTTCAGATACATTTTGTTCTTCCGTTTTCGGTGTCGAGGATAAGCCGGACGAAAGTGTTGTCTGTGATTCCATGGTAATTTTGTGCGGAGACTTGCCCAATTCATTTTCCGCAGGGATTGTATCCCAATATAGCACACCAAATGTAGCTAGTAGAGCTACTGCTGCCGCGGCTCCCCAATACATTGGATGCAGCTTTTTTGGTGTCGGTTTCAGCACATATTTGGAACGAAAGTCTTCCCAGGCTCCTTCCCGGTAAGGAACATTTTCCATAGACTTCAATCCCTGTTTCAGGACATCAATTAGTTCTTTTTTGTTCTTCTCTTCCATTCTATCCTCAAATTAAGAATGTATGTTCTTTGATATGCTAAATTCCTCGTGATACAGCTTGCGCAACCGTTGCTTGGCTCTGGTCAAATACGTGCGTGATGTACTTTCCGGAATATTTAACATCTGTCCAATCTCCTCGTGCGAATAACCTTCGATTTCAAATAAATTAAAAATAGAGCGCTGTACATTGGGGATCCTGTCCAGCAATTTTAGAATATCCTGTACGCCCAAATTATCAGAAATCATGACAGCATGTATTTTAAGATCTTCGTCCGTAGTATCCTCCAACATCCCCGTTGGCTTCTTTGAGCGTATGGTATCAATGGAGGTGTTGACCGCTATACGGGCCAACCATGATTTGAACGTCTTTTCCAACACTGCATCTTCCGTATGCATTTCAAAAGAACTTATTTTTCTAAATACTTTCACAAAGCTTTCATTGACAATCTCTTCAGCTTCCACCTCAACCGATACGTATCGCAAGACAACCGCCATGGCATAACCGTAATATGTACGGTATATATATGATTTTCCGCGTTCAGTTTTATCCAAAATACAAGCAGCCAATGCCTCACGTAATGAGAATGGTCTCTCCTTTTTTAAATATTTTCGGATCACTTTCACCAAAATCGCTCGTTCTGATACACCAATTTAACGAAATAATCTTTTATTACCAGAACAGCGACCTATTTTTTTCGCATATCATTGTTTTTAGCAGTAAGAACGTATTGTATTTACAAAACGCTACAGGCTTTCATTAAAATAATAGTGTCCGTCTGTAGTTTCATCGTCCTGTTCCGTCTTCATGAAACAACTCTACTATTCCAGTTCGTGGAGACACAAACTTGGGGCGATAAAGCTCATAGCACACGAGGACACCGCCATACGAGCCATAACCTCTTCTAAAACCGATCGCTGACATTAAAAAATATGATTCGTGTCACAGGTGTTGCATGAGTCTACAATTCTTGCTAAATTGTATCACATCAAAAACAAAGTAGCCATGAGAAAGATATTATTTCCTACCGATTTTTCCGAAGCAGCCAACAACGCTTTCCTATACGCGCTTCATGTAGCCAAAGAAATGCAGGCTGATTTGTTTGTTTTGAACGCTTATATGCAACCCGTTTTATCGTCTACGCACGCCGGGCAACCCGAATTGATTCCTGAAGTATACGAAAACTACGAGTTGCATCGGTTTGAAGGTTTTAAGAAGCATACAGCCGAATTGCGCGCATTAGCCACGCAAAACGGCATAACAGATGTGAACATGACCTTTTTGTTCGAAGAGGGAACAGTTGTGTCCAATGTAAAGAAAATCATTGACAACGAAGGCATTAAGCTGGTCATCATGGGAACAAACCGTGCCGAGGGTATTATTGATAAACTTTTTGGCTCCAACACCGTGAGCGTCATCAAAGAAGTAAAAGTCCCCGTGCTATCCGTTCCCAAAGAGGCCAAATATGAAGGCATAAAAGAGATTGTATTTACCACGCTATTTCGCGACAAGGATGAACGGGCATTAGACGAGATCATGGAAATTGCCGTCAAATTTGGTGTAAAGGTCAAATGTGTCCACGTGGTAAAAGACAACAGCCCCGAGGTGATTGGCACAGCAGAAAAATGGAGAAAGAACTATAGCGAAGAACTTTTGGAGTTTGTATTTTTGGATATGGAAGAAACCGTGGAAAAGACACTGAACAAATTTATCATGGAGCATAGAGTAGACTTGCTATGTGTCGTGAAAAGAAATCGCAACTTTTTGGAGTCTCTGTTCACCTCAAGTATTAGTAGTCGCTTGAGAATACACAGCAATACTGCCACATTGGTGTTTCATGAGGAAAAAACAAACTAAATGGACATGCAAGGGCTTCTGAAGCTGATAGCAGACGCAAAACTGTGGAATGAAAAGGCCACAAAATATACGTTATTGGTTGATGAAAGCAATAACACGCATGGGGCTTTGTTTTTCATAGAGGTCAAAAACAGGAGCTATAAAATCCTGATCCCTCCCCCTCATCACGAGCAATTGTTTGCACAAGGAGATCCGACAGTGCGACAGGTCGTGCAACATAAAGAGGCGATGCTCCTAAAATAATTTTGCTTTATCCGTTAATTTGGATGGGGTCTGTGAGAGACTGTCCAAATTTAAGTTTTTGTTTCACTTTGACGCCACTCAGCGTGTGGCAAAAAAGCTAATATCCTCCTGAGCGAAGTCGAAGGACGACATATTTCGCCTCCGACCAACGTTACAAGATGTGCGCTTAATATGATGGCGCTGTGTCATCCTAAGCGGAGTCGAAGGATAGATACAAAGATTTCTCATTCCTTTTTATGCTCTCAATCAATTGCTTGACGGTAATAACGTTGTGCAATAATGGTGACGAATAAAATCTGGAAGGCATGAAAGAGCATGAGGGGCAGAAAGTATAGCCCACCGCTGGCCATGTTGACGAAAAGAAATTTTCCAAACACCGATCCGTGTGTCAACGATTTTTTGGATCCACAGAACAGAGCCGTAATGCGATCTTCCCGATTGAATTTGAATATATAACTGGATATAAGATAGATCAACCCATATACCAAAACAAAAAGTACAATTACACATACAAAAACCCACAACAAGTACCCCTTCGCCAGGTTATCAAAAACGCCGCTTTCAAAAGAAGCCGCAAAGCTTCCATAAACAATCAATAGGATAACTGTCCGGTCAAATTGGGTAAGCCTTTTGTTATGTTTTAAAGCCCAATTACCCAGATAAGGCTGTAACAACAGACCCAAAACGACTGGAACGATGATTTCCTTAACCAGTCCCCAATACACATCGCCCAATACATCGACTTCACCAACTTCCAAAAACAGTTGCATCCACAAAGGGGTAATGACCACGCCCAATAGGCCGGATATGCTGGCGTTGAAAATGGCAGCCGGTATATTTCCCTTTGCAATGGATACCATTACCACCGAGGAAGAAACCGTTGAAGGCAAGGCTGCCAAAAAGAAGAAAGATAGCCAAAAATCATACTGTGCCACACTAGAGACAAGCGGGTAAAAGGTCAACACCAACAAGGGAAACAACAGGAAAGTAAACAGTTGCACGGCGATATGTAAACGCCAATTACCCATTCCCTCTTTGATTTGCCTGAAACTAAGCTTCAACCCATAAAAAAAGAAAATCAGCGAAACCCCGACTGTCGTCATCCAGTCCAGCATGTCTCCCTGATTCCAACGGTACAGATGAGGGAAAAAATAGGCTATTAGAATCGCGATCAGCAATGCTATAATAAAGCCGTCGAACTTGAGACTTATGTTGGATATCATGCCTCGAAGATAAGGTTTTATGCAAGAACAAAGTAGGGTTAGCATCCTGATTAAAAAATTTTAAGCGCAAATGTATATTTTTTCTTTTTTTATCAAAATTTAGCGGCTAAAAATGAAGAGTATATAATATATTTGTACCATCATGAGTACACCATCATATTTATCAGACAGGATTAACAATTTATCCGAATCAGCGACTTTAAAAATGACAAAATTAGGTCGCGAACTAGCCGCTAAAGGTATCAATGTGATTAGTTTAAGCGTGGGCGAGCCCGATTTCAACACGCCGGACAATGTCAAAGAAGCGGCCAAGAAAGCATTGGACGAAAATTACACCCGTTACTCCCCTGTACCGGGGTATCCGGAGTTGCGTCAAGCTATTGTCGATAAATTAAAGCGGGAAAACGGGTTGGATTACGAACCTTCCCAAATCGTTGTTTCTACAGGAGCAAAACAGTCGCTATCCAACGTGATTTTGACACTGATCAATCCCGGCGACGAAGTGATTATCCCTACCCCTTATTGGGTTTCCTATTCAGAAATGGTGATTCTTGCCGAAGGTAAATCGGTGTTCATCGATACAGATATCGATTCAGATTTTAAAATCACACCCCAACAATTGGAGGCAGCCATTACCCCGAAAACAAAGCTGTTCATGTTTTCTTCTCCCTGCAATCCGACCGGTTCGGTATACAGCAAAGCAGAATTAGAGGCATTGGCTAAAGTATTCGAGAAATATCCGAACATCTTTATCCTTTCGGACGAGATTTACGAACATATCAATTTCGTGGATAAACACGAATCCATCGCACAATTTGACAGCATCAAGGACAGAGTCATCATTGTCAACGGATTCTCAAAAGCTTTTGCTATGACCGGATGGCGATTAGGCTATATTGCCGCAAACAAAGAAATCGCTGCCGCAAACGATAAGTTACAGGGACAAACCACATCAGGTACTTGTTCCATAGCGCAACGTGCAGGTATTACGGCCTATAGCGATGGATTAGAGAGCGTTCAAAAGATGAAAGAAGCATTCTCGCGTCGTCGTCAATTGGTGTATGAGCTGTTGAACGCTATTCCGGGAGTGAAAACCAATCTTCCGGAAGGAGCTTTTTATTTCTTCCCGGAAATCAGTTCGTTTTTTGGCAAAAAGGATCCGCATGGAAATGTCATTAAGGATTCAGCTGATTTGGCCCTGTATCTCTTGAATGAAGGCCATATAGCGACTGTTGGAGGTGACTCTTTCGGAAACAACAATTACATCCGTCTTTCTTATGCGGCTTCCGACGAAAATCTAAAAGAAGCGTTGAGAAGAATGAAGGAGGCTTTAGGCAAGTTGTCGTAAAAAACAGATCCTCTCGTCCAAACAGACAATGGACGAGAGGAAAGCCCAAATACCTTACTTATATCACGCTTTCTTTTCCCAACATATTTTCAACCGCTTAAGCCATAAGCAAGTTATCGAGATTCTTCAATCCTAAAAGACTTGGGGGAAACTTTAAACTTCGCTTTGAACAAACGGGAGAAATAATAAGGAGAGTCAAAACCCGTGTGATAACCTACTTCTTTTATGGACATCTTGGTATTGGCCAGCAGTTCTTTTGCTTTATATAAACGCAGATCAAGATGATATTGATTAGGTGATTTTCCGGTAATTTTTTTAAACGTTTTTCTAAATTTGGAATAGCTAATAGGGAATTGCTGAGCTAGTTCTTCCATATTCACTTCCTCGCTGAGCTTCTGTTGCAACAAAAAAACAACGTGGGAAACCCACAACGCTTCAGCATCATGTTCAACATCTTTCAATAACTTCACCCTATTCAGCAAACCTAATAATTGCATGGTAATGCCAGCTATTAGTTGCGGATACCCAATTTCTGAGTGAGAGACAAGCCTCAAAAGTTCTGTAAAGGCTTCCAACAATTCCTTGCTAACGCCAGTCTTGAGTATCGGACATTTAGGATCAAAGAAAGTAAGCATCATTTGCCTCGGATAAAAACCATTGAAACCTACCCAATACTCTTCCCATCCGACTGTGGGATCTGGACGATAGCGATGCCACATTCCGGGAAAAAGGATAAAACATGTACCTGCTTCTACTTCACATGCAGCTACGTCATCCGACTCAAATAAACCGTTTCCACTGACAATAAAAACAATATAATATCCGTTTAAAATCCTTCCTTTATTCCAGGAAAAGCGATGGTCATTCGGATGGTCTTCCATGTCTGGATAATGCATGTTTTTAGTCGTTTTACTATAACCGACAGTTGTGATGTAAAATCCCCAATCCTCTTCTATTTTACTAACATTTAAATACTTATGATAGTTTTCCATAATTCAAATATCACTTGAGAAAATCAAATCTAAATAAAAAAAAATGCCAAAAAGTATAAATAATAAATCAATTTGATAATTTTTTCAACTCTTCTATCAACTACTTTTGTTACGCTATCAATTGTAAAAGGAAACACTATAGATCCAAAAACAAACACTTTATGAACACCTATTTAAACAAATCACAAGTAGACTTTTATAAGGAAAACGGATATCTTATCATCGACGACTTTTTATCTCCGGAGGAATTAGAGAATTGGAGAGCAACTGTAAATAGTGCTGTATTAGAAAGAAATGGACTAAAAATGCCAGGCAAGACTGTGCGAATTGGTGAAGATGATGGCATCAACGAAGATGCCGCTTATTTTAATAATGTGTTCGATCAGCTACTGAATCTTTGGCAGACCAGCAAGAATGTCAAACAAATCATGCTAGACGAACGCATTGGAGAAATGGCCGCTACTTTGGCAGGAGTCGATGGTATACGTATTTGGCATGATCAAGCATTGATCAAACGTCCGTGGGCCAACCCCACCTCTTGGCATCTTGATACCCCTTTTTGGTCATTTTCAGACCGGCGTGCGCTTTCCATATGGGTCGCACTCGATGATGTGACGTTAGAAAATGGTTGTTTATTCTTTATACCTGGTTCGCATAAAAAGACCACATTCGAAAATAAAGGAATCGGCAAGAATATGGGCGCAATATTTGATGTTTATCCCGAGTTCAAAAACACTAAGGCACAGCCTGCTGTCATCAAAGCGGGAAGTTGCACGTTCCACAACGGCTTGACCATACACGGTGCACATGCCAATATGACCCCCGGTTTTCGTCGTGCCATGACATGCGTATATATGCCTGATGGGAATACATATAACGGAATTCCTAATATTCTTCCAGATAATTATGTCAAAACATTGGAGATTGGCGATTTGCTAAACAACGACGAACAAAATCCCTTAATATATAATAAAAAACCGCTCTATTAAGATCATAATCGGGCCATCGCGACTATAACCATTTCACAAACCAATAACCAAGCATATGAGAAGAGAAAAAAAACACTTAATTCGAAGCGTATAACTTTTATACGCATTTTTTGAAATCACCAGTGTTTTATTAACCAAGGTAAAAATTATAATAACCAATATCTATGAAAAAAATCATCATGTTGCATTATTTTAAATGTATCGCTTTGACATTCCTGATTTTTTTACAAAAAGGAGTTATTCAGGCACAGGATTTACACGTTACCGGAAATATAAGGGACGACGAAGGTTTGGTGTTGCCCGGCGTTACAGTACAAATTAAAGACAAAACATCAAAGGGCACGCAAAGTGACCAAAACGGGAATTATATTCTAGATGGCATTGCCACGGGCAACATCCTTTTGTTCTCAAGAGTGGGTTACCTATCGCAGGAGATCCCCGTGCAAAATCGAACCGAAATCAATGTCGTCATGCAAGTTGATTCCACCTCCTTAGAAGAAGTTGTAATCGTGGGATTCGGCACGCAGAAAAAGAAAGAAGTAGTCGGTTCCGTCACATCTGTCAGACCCGAGGATTTAAAAATCCCCGCCAGCAACCTGACAGCTGCCTTTGCAGGAAACGTTGCGGGGATGATTGCGTATCAACGGAGTGGGGAACCCGGAGCCGATAATGCTGATTTCTTTGTAAGGGGAATCACCACTTTTGGAGCGAACACAAGGCCACTCATTCTTATTGACAATATTGAACTGACTACTACAGATTTGGCACGACTTCAACCAGACGATATAGAAAGCTTTTCGATTATGAAAGATGCAACGGCAACAGCACTATACGGTGCACGCGGTGCAAACGGCGTTATATTAGTTGCCACAAAACGCGGAAAGGAAGGTCCCGCGCGGATATTCTTCCGACAAGAATTTTCCATGTCGCAACCAACTAAGACGATAGAACTCGCTGATCCTATAACTTATATGCGCATGCATAATGAGGCCGTGCTTACTCGAGATCGTCTGGGCGAACCACCATATTCACAAGATAAGATCGAGAACACGCTAAAACCAGGATCTAGCCCCTACATCTACCCAGCCAATGACTGGCACAGCATGCTCTTTAACAAATATGCAACTACGCAACGTTCTACATTGAATGTATCCGGAGGTGGAAAAGTAGCAAGATATTATGTTTCAGCCGCATATGCAGATGACAACGGTATTCTGAAAGTAGATAAACGGAACAGCTTCAACAATAATATAGATTTCAAAAACTATAATCTGCGGGCCAACGTAGACATCAATATCACCGAACGTTCTCGCTTATCAGTATTGCTTACCGGAAACTTCGATGACTACAACGGTCCGATCCATTCTGGACAAGATATGTACAATATGGTGATGCATTCAAATCCTGTTATGTTTCCAGCATACTATCCTAAAGATGATGATTTCTTCTACACGAAGCATATTATGTTTGGCAATTACGAAGGTAACTATCGCAATCCATATGCAGAAATGGTCAGGGGATATCGAGACCGAACTCGTTCACAGATGTTATCCGTTTTAGAGTTCGACCAAAATCTAGACTTTATAACAAAAGGGCTTCGGTTTATGTCTATTTTCAATATATCCAGGTTATCTGAATACAGCGTTAGTCGGTCTTACAATCCCTATTGGTATCAACTTCGAAGCGGTTACGATAACTTTACTGGAGAATACCACCTACAACGCATAAACGAAAACGGAACAGAGTATCTCGATTATACCGAGAGCCCGAAAATTGTAGAAGCTACGACGTATTCAGAATCACGGTTAAATTACAACAGGTCATTCGGCAAACACGGTGTCAGTGGATTAGTCGTTTTTACGACGAGAGAGTGGATAGCTGCTAATCAGGGTAATTTGCAGCTATCCCTTCCATCTCGAAATGTTGGCTTAGCAGGGCGAGCAACTTATTCATATGCAGACCGGTATTTTCTTGAATATAATTTCGGATACAATGGATCCGAGCGCTTCGCTGCCAATAACCGTTGGGGATTTTTTCCATCTGCCGGAGCTGCTTGGCTTATTTCAAATGAACCGTTTTGGGAAAAATATAGCGCTACAATAAACAATCTAAAATTACGGTACACATACGGGCTCGTCGGAAATGATCAGATCGGAAGTCGTGATGACCGCTTCTTTTATCTATCTCAGATCAATATGAGCGATGGAGACCGTGGCGCTTACTTTGGCGAAAATATGAATATAGGAGCTCCAGGCATTCGCATCAATCGATACGCCAACGAGGCCATTACATGGGAAACCTCAACAAAGCAAAACGTTGCTATAGAAATAGGGTTGTTTGGAAAAGCGAATATCATCGCGGAATACTTCAACGAACATCGTCGAAATATTTTAATGACAAGAGCTGCGATTCCTACGACAATGGGCCTGCAAGCATCGGTACGAGCTAACATAGGTGAAGCTTCCGCAAAGGGATTTGAGATACAATCAGATTTTCAACATTCTTTCAATAAACATACCTGGATTTCAGGAAGAGCAAATTTCACCTATTCTACCAGCAAGTATGAAGTATTTGAACAACCTCAATATAAAGAGCACTGGCGTTCAAGAGTTGGTTATTCTCTAACACAAGAATGGGGATACCTTGCCGAACGCTTGTTTATGGACGACGCAGAAGCTCAAAATTCGCCACCACAAATGTTTGGCAGCGCCTATGGTGGTGGAGACATCAAATACACGGACGTTAACGGAGACGGTCAGATCACGCCCGCGGACATGGTTCCTATTGGAAACCCCACCTCTCCAGAATTCATATACGGATTCGGAACCTCCTTTGGCTACAAGGGCATAGATTTCTCTTTAATGTTTCAGGGACTAGCAAATGAGTCTTTTTGGATCGATCCGGTGGCAACCTCTCCTTTTTACAATCAAACGCAGGTGATGAAGATATACGCGGATAGTCATTGGTCAGAAGATAATCAAAACATGTACGCACTTTGGCCTAGACTTAGTACCGACCTGAATGCTAATAATAATCAAAGGAGCACATGGTTTATGCGCGATGGTTCCTTTCTTCGATTAAAACAAGCAGAGCTCGGATACTCAATACCTGGCAAATGGAAAGATAGGTTTAAATTAAGCCAATTCCGAGCCTATCTTTCTGGAGCTAATTTATTGGTATTTAGCAAATTTAAGCAATGGGACGTCGAAATGGGAGGCAATGGTTTGGGATATCCACTCCAAAAAGTATTCAACTTCGGCATTAATCTTACTTTTAATTAACCATCAAAATTGGAGTATGAAGATTTTATCAAAAAACATATGGTATAAAGTCGTACTAATAGCGGCCTTATCCACTTCTTCCGTGTCGTGCGACAAATACTTGGACATCGTTCCTGATGACGGCATGGCAACTTTAGAAACCGCATTTAGCCTACGGTCTACTGCTATCCGATATCTATATACTTGCTATGGTTTCTTGACGTCCGAGGGAAATCTCGACGGCGACCATGGGTATGCTACCGGAGATGAGATTTGGACAATCCTAAATCGACGCGGACAAAGTCTAAATTATTGGAATGGTGGCCTGTTTAACATTGCTAGGGGCCTCCAAAATGCCTCGTCTCCATATGGAGATGATTGGGCTGGCATATATGAAGGCATTCGGTCCTGTAACATCTTGATAGAAAATGTTGGAAAGGTGCCTGATTTGCCGGAATGGGAAAAATTGCAATGGGAGGCTGAGGCAAAATTTTTAAAGGCATATTTCCATTTTCATCTCATGCGAAAATGGGGTCCTGTGCCAATTATAAAAGAAAACCTACCGATCAACGCCAGTATCGAGGAAGTAAGAGTTTACCGCTATCCTATAGAAGACTGTTTTGCTTATGTCATTCAGTTATTGGACGAAGCAATACCCAATTTACCGTTGAAGGTACAGAGCCGAGACGAGTTGGGTCGAATAACGAAGCCGATAGCAATGGGAATGAAAGCTAAAATTCTCGTGTACTGGGCAAGCCCATTATTCAACAACAACATCGATCAAGCCGGATTAGTGGACTCCCGTGGCGTAAAGCTTTTCAAGACAGACAAATCCCCAGAAGAGATAAAAGTAAGGTGGGAGGAAGCTATGCTTGCTTGTGAAGAAGCTATTGACGTTTGCAAAGAAGCAGATTTTCAATTGTTCTACCATCAAAGTAGAGTAAGTCTTAACGATACCATTCGTAAGGAACTTGATTTGAGAAATGTCATCACTGAAAAATGGAACAGCGAAGTCGTTTGGGCCAACACCCATACAAGTACAGCGGCAAATCGAAACCTACAAGTGCTTGCGTCCCCGAACCTTCAGTTTGACCAATACCCTGATATCACCTATCTTTTTAGCCAAATCCAGCCACCTTTAAAAATAGCAGAGATGTTCTATACAAACCATGGCATTCCACTGGAAAATGATGTAACATGGAAAGATAGAGACCCTTACAGTCTTAGGGAGGGTGGTGATACCGAAAGATGGTATATTCGGAAAAACTATACTACCGCCGAGCTGAACTTTAACCGAGAGCCACGATTTTATGCGTGGATGGGTTTCGACGGCGGATTATGGTATGGACAAAAGCCCGAAGTAAACGATCCGTTACCTGGTGATCTATTTTGGATAGCTAGCCGAGCAGGAGGCCTACAGCAGAAAAAAGGGGATGATTGGGGTCCCGTTACCGGATATTATTTGAAAAAAGTGATACACTATCAAAACAGGCAAACATCTGCTCAGGGGTATACATCAGTAGCCTATCCCTGGCCTATGCTAAGACTGGCAGACCTTTATTTGCTTTATGCAGAGGCGATCAATGAAGCCGAAGGTCCCAGCGGAACAAAAAGCAACGAATTGTTTTCAGTTCTAGACGCCGTCCGAAGCCGTGCGGGGCTTCCCGGAGTAAAAGAGGCTTGGGACACTTATAGCGATACGCCAGGAAAGTACAACTCACAACAAGGGCTAAGGGACATCATACAGCGAGAGCGATTGATTGAACTTTCCTTTGAAGGGCAACGTTTTTGGGATTTAAGACGCTGGAAAATAGCACCCAGAGAGTATGAGAAAGACATTTACGGATTTAAGGTAACTGCTAGTGCACCGGCAGATTATTATCAAAAGGTATTATTGTCAAAGCAGATTTTTTCACTTAAGGACTATTTCTGGCCGATAGCTATACCCGCGATCGAACAAAACCCAAATTTGGTCCAAAATATTGGATGGTAAACATTGTTTAATATAAGACGAACACCATGAAAAAAATAATATATTGTTACTTGGCACTCATTGGGTTCTTCTATGCGTGCAAGGAAGAAGGACGAATTGATATAATTGATCAGTCTGCACCTGCGCCACATACGGTGGAACTTGTGGATATCTCCAGCATACCCGGAGGAGCTGTTATTCGTTATAAGTTGCCTCACGACGAAAATTTGTTAGGCGTAAAAGCGGTATATACCAGAAACGGCCAGCCAAGTGAAACCAAGGCCTCACTATATGTTGACACGTTGAGAGTAGAAGGTTTCGGTGACACGGCGCCTAAAGATGTTTTATTATACAGTATTGGCAAAAACGAGAAGCTTTCCGAACCGTTAAAAGTCACCGTAGAACCCCTTGCGCCTCCTGTGCAAACGGTAAAGTTCGATGTGGAAGCTGGTTTTGGAGGAGTAATCGTAAGTATAGAAGAAAACCGCTCCAATGCCGATTTGGCAGTAGTCCTAATGGCTGATACTTTAGGTAATGGAGAATTCTATGACATGCAGACATTTTATACAAAATCTGAAAAAATAAAGTTTCCTAGAAGAGGTTTGAAGCCACAGTCCGCCCGTTTTGGCGTATATCTTAGAGACCGATGGAACAATGTCTCTGACACTGTCTATCGTACGGTAGTTCCGATCGAAGAAGTACGTATACCGAGCGATTTATTCAGAAATGCGGCCCTTCCCACTGATTTTTATACGCCTGCTGAAAACCACAGCGGGTATCGGATGGAAAACCTATGGATTGGAGCCGATGCTTCAGGGGGCGATTTCTATGCATCGTCCCACAATGCGCCTATGCCGGCTTGGTTCACTATAGACCTGGGGCGTAAAGCTAAGATCAGCCGCATACAAAAATGGCCACGGTCTGGAAACGAACTTTACTCAAGCACGGCACCCCGCGTCTTCCAAGTATGGGGAAGCGATAATCCGAATCTAGATGGTAGCTGGGACGACAGCTGGTTTCTTATAGGAGAATTCGAACAGTTCAAACCTTCAGGGTATGGCGAAGGTCGCGAGGTAGGGCCTATCACTGATGAAGACAGCGACTATTGGTACAATCGTACGGAGTTCGAAGTGATGCCGACCTTAGCCGCACCAGATCCTTATAGACCTGTAACACACTTACGATTCAAAATTCTTTCTAACTATAACACCTACGGCACAGATGCCCAAATGGGGCAGGTGATTATTGCACAACTTGCCTTTTGGGGACAATTAGTAAAATAATCCATAAATATTAAAAGAAAATAATTCTGAAACCCACTAATTTTTCATTAAGAAATAATCAGATGAAACCATATTTTTTATTCCTCCTGTTTGCATTTTCCATATTATCCTCCTGTAAGGATATGGATGGCATTTACCAGGATTTTGTCGTTCCAAACGGATTGACATATCCACAGAAAGCTGACTCCCTAAAGGCCTATGCCGGTTTCAAAAAATTACGTTTGCAATGGCATATGCCAACTGATCCAAGGGTGAAATACGCAAAGATATATGGGAATAACTACCCTGACACTATACAGATCGAGATCCCAACAGGCAAAAGCAAGATAGAGGTAGACATCCCTAATCTAATCGAAACCACTTACACGTTTTATGTTCGTACTTTCGACGAAGCGGGAAATGCATCTATCCCGGTAGAAGTGACGGGAACACCATATGGCGAAAACTACCTAACAGGAACGACAAGAAGAGTGATCACCAGCGCTTTACGAGATGCGAATAACGACGCGACGGTTACTTGGGGAAACCCAACACTCGATTTGGTCTATTCAGAAGTACGATATAAAACCTCTTCAGGAGAGGAAAAAACAGTGCGTATAAATGCTGACGAGAACATGTTGATATGTTTAGATATAAAGTCAGCGACACAATTTGAATACCGGTCTGTTTTTCTTCCTCCCAATGGCATTGAATATGTGGAAGACGAATGGAGGATATTCGAAACCCCCTTTCTTTATAAATACCCCCGTTCAGAATGGTCTGCAGAATCCAGAAATGGAAACCACGGATGGGGTGGCGAGTTGGGTGGCGAGCCGTTTAGGATACTTGACGGAAACTTGAATTCGGGATGGCACTCGAGGGTAGGAACGCCTATGCCACAATGTATTGTGGTTGACATGAAACAATCGCTAGAAGTAGAACGTCTTCTTTTATATCCACCTGCAAACGCCAACGAAAGGTACTTACAGAAAATAGAGGTGTATATTAGCGACACGCCAATTATTGCTGGCGAACCTGATGCGAGTTGGGGACACCCAATAATGGCCACATCATATAACGGCACAAATCCTTTTGTCATTAGATCGGAGCAACCAGCATCAGGTAGATATCTGGCTTTGTTGTTTCCCGATTCACGCGTCAATACTTACATTAGCTTTATGGAACTGGAGGTTTATGGCTATTGAGCCTGGAGACAAAAAGAAGTTGAGGCAGTAGGTGTCTAAAACGGATTTTAATGACTGTTTTAGACACCTTCCACCCAAAGGGTAGTTGGATTGTCAAACAGAAATTTTTCAGAGAACAAGATATGAGAGTTGATTTTTTTTGTCCCAGATGGGGCGCTGAAAACGTAAATTGGCCCGTCTTCACTAAACGAATCCATGCAGATGGTTATGCGGGTGTGGAGGTATTTCCTTTGGACAGGCCGTCGAAAAACCGGGATATGCTTACATCTATAAGTGATTTGGGCCTCGAATACATTTTGCTACAATCCGTGGTGCACGAAACCCGTAACTTTAAACATTATCTGGAGGCTCTGGAGCGTAACCTGTATGCTTTGCTATCTTATCAAAATACAGTTGCGAAACCATTATTCATTGTCTCTCAAACCGGAAGAGAATATTATACAATGGATCAAATGGCAACTTGTTTTTCGTTATGCGATCGAATAGCAGAAGAGTCGGGAATTCCGATTATTCAAGAAACCCACCGCAATAAATGGTCGTATGCGGCACACGTGGTACACAGCTATCTCAAGTGCCTCCCTAATTTACAACTTGCATTGGATATCTCCCACTGGGTTTGTGTATCCGAGAGTTATTTGGAAGACCAAAGCGATGCTGTAGACCTTGCTATACAACATAGCAGACACATTCATGCACGCGTGGGGTATATAGAAGGGCCCCAAGTTACCGATCCTCGAACACCCGAAAATCACGAGGCGCTATTACACCACTTGAATTGGTGGGATCAATGGATAGGCCATCTCCAAAAAATCGGCCATGACCGTGCGACCATCACTCCGGAGTTTGGCCCCCACCCTTATATGGCCTATTTACCAAACACTGTTCAACCAATTGCACATCAATATGATATCAACCTTTGGATGAAACAGACATTACAAAATCGCTATACATCTTTTACGTTTAAATCCTAGTTCTAACATGACCAGAAAACAGTATTTTTTTATGAAGAAACAACAATTTTTTTTTGCGATCTGTTGCATTTTTTCCACATTGCATGTTCATGCACAGATCAATCACGATCCAACTACGAAATCTGTACATATCAACACATCTGACCAAAAGCTTTCCTTGCATATTGACTATGCTTCTGGCGTTAATGTAAGCAATCTCGAAATCAATGGCAAAAGCGTATTATCATCTACTGGTGCGTTTACAGCCGTCAGAACATCCGAAACACACTGGACATCCCTAGATAATCAACAGGTTAACGTTTCAATCAAAGCCAACAAGGTTATACTCGAAGGAATTAAATTAGGAAATATACAAGAATCCTGGCAATTTACACTTCAAGGAAGCAAGATATTATGGACAATTAAACGATCGTATCCTAATGACATAAATGCAGAGGACATGGCTTTCCCTAGCTGGCATTTTGCCGACATGAAGACATGGAAAGGTGGCATACTTGATAATGGAGGTATGGTGTGGTGTAAATATTTAGGCTATGTTAATGACACCTATGGCGTCCATACAGGGGGCGTAACATTTTGGAATGAAGACGAAAAAGATGCTTTACGCATTTCGGCCCAGCATGCCGATGATCGACACATCGCCGCGAAATATTCGCATAATGATCAAGGTGCTTTCACTTTTACCCACCTATTAGCAGCAGAAGAATTGAAACAACGGCATCATCTAAGCAGATTTGTTCATCGCAAAGAAGATGTGTTTGCTCCTTTTGTCATAAAGAAAGGCAAAGAACAGGTTACGTTTACGCTGGAATATATCGACTATTTGGCAACTTATGATCGTGGTCATTTACCGGGGATCGATGTAAGCGCTGTCCGGGAACTGCTCAATACCACAGGGCGCTATGGCGTAGTCGATAATCGGATCATAGGCGCCAATGGTTGGATTACCAATTGGAAATGCCTGCACGAGCCGTTTTTTGCACAGGTTGGACTAGCCCTTAACGATAAAAACTATACGGACAACCTTTCGGCCACATTGGATCAAGAACGTGATCTGGCTATGCTAGAAGACGGACGGGTACTATCGCGTTGGCACGATGTACCGGGTGACGAAATGCCCGGTACTTATAATGCAGAAACGGGTTATTATGAAGCAAGATGGGGATATACTGTCGACTCCCAGACCGGTTATATCATTAATACTGCCGAACAGTTCCAGCAAACAGCCGATTTGGATTGGTTGCGTGCGCATAAGGCGTCCTGCGAACGTGCACTCGATTGGCTAATCCGTAGAGATAGCAATAGAAATGGCATCTTCGAGATGGTCAACAAACATATTAAAGAGGAAAAGGCTAGCGACTGGTTAGATATCGTATGGGCGAGCTTTGAAAACGCATTTGTAAACGCACAAATGTACGAGGGACTTAAACTGTGGGCAGAATGCGAGCAGATATTGGGTGATACCGAAAAGGCCAATTATTATGCAAGCGTTGCGGAAAAACTAAAACAAGCTTTCAATAAACCTGTTGATGAAGGCGGTTTCTGGTATCCCGAAAAGAAACAGTATATCTATTGGCGAGATGCAGACGGCAGTATCCACGGCGACAACCTTGTTACCCCAGTAAATTTCGCCGCCATTGCATACGGTATCTGCGACGATCAAGAACGGATTAACATCATCTTGGAAAATATTGAAAATCGGAATGTTGCTGAAAATCTTTTTCACTGGCCATTATGCTTTGACTCTTTCAAGCGGGAAGAAGTCAGTGCTGGAAACTGGCCCTTTCCAAAATATGAAAACGGCGATATATTTCCAACATGGGGTTATATGGGCATACGGTCTTATGTCAAATTTGATAAAAACCTAGCTTTAAAATATGTCCATAATATACTCGCGCAGTACAGAAAAGACGGACTCTCATCACAACGCTACAGTCGTGTAGATCAAAAAGGATTAGGTTCTGATATTCTTGCAGGCATCAGTACCACCATAACCGCGCTATATAGTGATATATACGGTGTACAGCCAAAGTGGAACCGCCTGGGGATCGTCCCCCATATGACGGCTGAACTGAACGGCACCTCTTTCAATTACACATTAAGGGATACCGCCTATCAGATTGCCCTAAGTGTTGACGACTACAAGGTACGAACCAAAGATTTCGCCATAAGGAGCAAACGCGCTTTCGGTGTCGGGCGTTCTAAAGACGGTGTGATTTACTATCCGGATAATAAAGAAGAAGTACGCTTGGAGGTCTACGCCAAGCGCAATGAATTCGTGAATCTAGAAATAGAGCATTGGGATAGCGATCTTTTTCAATGGCGCGCCATAGACAAAGCACCTCATCAATATACTATACATGGATTGAAAGCCGGCACACGTTACCAGCTGACCACTACCGGGGGACGACAAGAACTGTTGGTTGATAAGGATGGGTCACTCACCATCAGCGGTAAAGGAAATTCTTCCGGACAGTACAGGTTACGACCGACTATATCCTAACACATGCGAGGTAAATAACTTGAAGCATTAGCCATTATGCATACCAAAGGAGCTGTTTTTCGACCATATAAAACAGCTCCTTTTAATTCAACAACCTTTCGCAACAAATAAAAAAGTAAAATATACGATTCCAATAGAATGCAAGCCTTATTTCTAGGGCACCATCAGAATAGACACGCAAGATTACAGATATTTAAACAGATAATAAAGTACAATAATCAGCACGATACAGGCAATAATGAGTGTCTTATTCCGTCTGCCATCTGTATACGATTCGCTGCTTTTAAACTTATAATCTCTTTTAAATTTATTGATATCCACGGTAACCTCCTTTTATATATAGGATGAACTATAATGTAAAATTACATAAAATTATTCATGATGGTAAGGCTCACCGCGCATGATTGTAAAAGCACGGTACACTTGTTCCACAAAAAACAGGCGGATCATCTGGTGTGAAAAAGTCATCTTAGACAAGGACAACTGCTGATTGGCTCGTTGGTATACCTCCTCCGAAAAGCCATACGGTCCCCCGATGACAAAAACCAAATGATTGACTGAACCCACCATCTTTTGTTCGATAAACGTTGAGAATTGCATAGAGGTATATTCCTTTCCCCTTTCATCCAATAGGACAATAAAATCCAGCTTTTGGATATTTTTCAATAGCAATTCCCCTTCTTTTTGTTTTTGCTGTTCCTGTGTGAGGTTTTTCGCATTTTTGATATCGGGAATGACCTGCATCTGAAACGGAATATAATGTTTAAGCCGTTTCATATAGTTCTCCATTCCCGAAAGAATGAAACCATCATCTGTCTTTCCAATGCACAGCAACGTTATTTTCATCAGTATAAATTATATATGGCACGACAATTCAAGCTGGTATCATGCGTCAGCGATTGCAAAAATACAACTACAATTTAGTAAATTGCGATGTATATAATGGACAGTCCATTAGTTTTGAATCAAAATTAAATTTATTTTATAAAAACCATTCACATGAAACAAATAAAACATTTTCTATGCGCTTCCATGTTGCTGGCGAGTTCGGCAGTTCTTGCCCAAGAAGATACCACGAAAATCTGGACTATTACTGGGGAAAACACATTCCTTATCAACCAGAGCTCTTTTTCCAACTGGGCAGCTGGAGGAGTCAATTCCTTTGCCGGGAACCTAGTGCTCAACTACGATTTCAATTACAAAAAGGACAAATGGAATTGGGATAATAAGGTATTGGCGGCCTATGGACAGACTTTCCAGAAAGAAACAGACTGGCGGAAAAATGACGATCGTTTTGCGTTGAACAGCTTATTGGGCTATCAGGCCAAAGATTACTGGCTGTATACGTTTTATATGAACTTCAACACCCAGTTTGCCAATGGTTACAATTACGGCATTGAACCCAAGGAAAAAATATCCGGTGCTTTCGCTCCTGCCTATTTAAGCTTTGGTCCCGGTTTTGCCTATAAAAGATCGGACAATTTTAAAGTAAATATTTCTCCTGCTGCCGCACGCTTTGTCTTTGTAACCGACGAAAACCTGCGAACCAACTTCGGATTGGATGCGGACAAAAGTTCACGTTTTGAGTTTGGTGCTTCTTTGGATGCTTACTACAAAGCCGACATCATGGAGAACGTCACTTTTGAAAACATCTTAAAACTTTATTCCAATTATCTGGAAGATCCGCAAAACGTGGACGTGGACTATACCGCCAATCTGTTTATGAAAGTCAACAAGTTTATTACCGTCAATGCTGGTGTGCAACTGATCTATGACGACAATACCTTAATACCAAAAGAAGAAAACGGTGTAAAAGTAGGAGAACGTCCGACCTTACAGGTTAAACAGATATTGGGAGCAGGGATTACATATAAATTCTAGTAGAAGCGCGCAATTGTGCGCCTCTACCTACAATAAAAAACAAAACCCAGCCGATTTGGCTGGGTTTTGTTTTTTATTATCCTGTTGTTTATAATGCCGCAATGGCTTCATTCAATGTTTCCGAAGGACGCATGGCTCTTGAGGCCAATTCGTCGTTAGGGAAATAATAGCCCCCGATATCTTGCGGTTTTCCTTGTGCACCAATCAATTCTGCATTGATGTTTGCTTCATTGGCGGTCAAGGTATCTGCTAACCCCTTAAATTGAGCCGATAACGTAGCATCTTTAGTCTGTTTGGCTAACTCTTGTGCCCAATACAAGGTCAAATAGAAGTGCGAACCTCTATTGTCAATTTGCCCTACTCTACGGGCTGGCGACTTGTCGTTTGCCAAGAACAAAGCATTGGCTTCATCCAGCGCATCTGCCAACACCTGTGCTTTCGGGTTATTTTGCGTCTGTGCCAAATGCTCCAAAGAAGCCTGCAAAGCCAAAAACTCACCTAATGAATCCCACCGCAGGTAGCCTTCACTCACGAATTGCTCCACATGCTTTGGTGCAGAACCGCCAGCTCCTGTTTCAAATAATCCGCCACCATTCATCAACGGAACAATGGATAGCATTTTGGCCGAAGTTCCCACTTCAAGAATGGGGAATAAATCCGTCAGGTAATCGCGCAAGACATTTCCGGTTACCGAGATGGTGTCTTCTCCCTTCCGAATGCGATCGATGGAGAACTTAGTTGCTTCTACAGGCGAGAGGATACGGATATCTAACCCTGTTGTATCGAAGTTGGGCAAGTATTTATTTACTTTTTTAATGATTTCCCTGTCGTGTGCACGGTTTTCATCCAACCAGAACACTGCGGGTGTGCCGGATAAGCGCGCACGGTTAACGGCTAATTTTACCCAGTCTTGAATCGGGGCATCTTTGGTTTGGCACATCCGGAAGATATCGCCTTTTTCTACCGCTTGTTCCATAAACACATGGCCATTCGCGTCGACCACACGAATCGTACCTTTGGCACTCGCCTGAAACGTCTTGTCATGTGAACCATATTCCTCTGCTTTCTGAGCCATAAGGCCTACATTGGGAACGGAACCCATTGTTCTCGGATCGTACGCGCCGTTGGCCTTACAATCAGCAATCACTGTCGCGTACACACCTGCATAGCAACGATCGGGAATAATGGCAATGGTATCTTGAGGTTTGCCCGCTTTGTTCCACATTTGTCCTGAGGTACGGATCATGGCCGGCATAGAAGCATCCACAATAACATCTGAAGGAACATGCAGATTCGTGATGCCTTTGTCGGAATTGACCATGGCCAAATCCGGTCCGTTTGCGATAGCCGTTTCAATAGCCGCTTTTATCTCTCCTTCTTTAGGATGGCCGGCAATTTTGGCGTACACCTCTCCTAAACCGTTGTTTTTATTGATACCCAATTCTTGGAACAAATCAGCATATTGAGCGAATACCTCTTTGAAATACACTTCCACGATGGCGCCAAAAATAATCGGATCGGACACCTTCATCATCGTGGCCTTCAAGTGTGCAGAAAGTAATACACCTGCAGCTTTTGCGTCTGCAATGGCCTTTGCCACGAAAGCTTTTAGTTTGGCTAAGCTCATCACCGACGAATCAATGACTTCGCCAGCCTTTAGATTTGCCAATCCTTTTAGTTCCTTCACGGAACCATCTTCGCCTACAAATTCAATTTTAAATTGGGTATCCTGCTCGACAGTTACGGATTTTTCTGTTCCGTAAAAATCGCCATCTGTCATGGAAGCCACTTTGGTCTTGCTATCGGCTGACCATGCACCCATGGAATGTGGATTGGCTTTTGCATAGTTTTTAACGGCTTTAGGTGCACGTCGGTCAGAATTTCCTTCGCGTAGCACCGGATTGACAGCCGATCCCAACACTTTCGCATACGTTGCCTTAATGCTTTCTTCTTCGGCATTGGCCGGAGCATCCGGATAATTTGGCACGTTGTAGCCTGCTTTTTGCAATTCGGCGATGGCCGCTTTCAACTGTGGAATAGAAGCCGAAATATTGGGCAATTTAATGATGTTGGCATCTGGTGTAGTGGCCAACTGCCCCAACTCGGCCAAAGCATCAGAAGTCTTTTGTTCCTCGGTTAGGTAGTCGTTAAAATTAGCCAGAATGCGTCCGGCTAACGAAATATCCTTCAATTCTACCGATATACCAGCAGTCTTGGCAAATGCTTGTACAATAGGCAAAAATGAATACGTAGCCAGTAATGGCGCTTCATCTGTCTTGGTGTAAATGATTTTAGATGACATAGTTTTCTATTGAAATAATATAAATTTTCGATGAACGATTAGACGATTTTCGCAAAATAAAACCTGCGTTTTTAAAAAATCGCTTAAAGATAAACATTTGAAAATAAAAACGCCATAATTGTGTGAATTATGGCGTTTTTGACAAAATAAATTGACCGCAATGGATTATTTCTTTTTGGATTCGATGAGCATCACGCCATACTGTGCCTGTTCTCCGTAAATGGACATTGCGTCTTCCGCTTTTAAAATGGAAAAAGATTTTATGTCGTCGGGATTCATATTTGTGATCATCTCGATATCAACAATTTCTCCGTCTATGACGACAAGCGGAGCGTATAATTGTTTTATGGTATCTCCGTTCTTTTCCCAAGACGCCCATCCTTTGGGCCCGATGCGAAACTCATAGCGTTTCGCATCTTTTATCTCGTATTGTCCATCCGGTAAAGAGGCCAGGAGTGCTTTTATAGCGTCACCACGATGGATTATTTTCCGAATCTGGGTAACATAATTGCCAAAATTTACTTTTTCTTCATCTGACATACCATTCTTGTATGCTGAAATCGCGCCGGACCTATTGTTTTTCACGAAACTGGCTTCAAAAGGAAATTCACCGCTTTTTTTGCTGTCGTTGGATTGGATATCCGTTAATTCCAATTCTGCTACCAAACGCAAAAACTGTTGGGCTTCTTGGTCAGACAGCTCTTGTCTATATTCTTCTCCAGTACCATCTTTATCACTATCAGATTTGACCTTTTGCAATAGAAACAGTTTTCCATCCTTATACTCCAAATCATCAATTCTCAGATAGCTGATCGAATCCGTTGCACCATGTACAGTACAAATGCTTTGCACAAACATCATGATGAAACAGAGGGCAATAATTAATATATTTCTTTTCATACCGAACGATTTATATTTGATCGCATGGTTATTCATAACCATTATGTTATGATAAAAGTAATCATTAGTGTGCATATCTCCTAATATTGAATAACACACATTTAATTCAAGAAAGCCTACTTTGTACCACCGGCAGGGCAGACGCATCTAAAATTGTTTTTGCAAGAAATGGTGTTAGGGTAAATGGAGGATTAAATTATTCAATTTGCTTATTCTGTTAGCTAATCTACTTCGAGTCCTTAGGCCGGACAGGCCCTTCCTTTTTTTCCGCAAAAAAGGAAGCAAAAAACTCGCCGCTGAAAAGATTTGACCTTTTGGGACAATGCAAAAATAGATTTTCTA
>Ga0222429_100254_pt1 | contig 61974 bp, 51 predicted proteins | sample 1B50Ametagenome_FD_182475 | JGI IMG/M metagenome (GOLD analysis project Ga0222429, IMG submission 182475) | Enriched microbial communities from leaf-cutter ant dump, University of Wisconsin, Madison, United States - 1B50A (version 2) | ecosystem: Environmental > Terrestrial > Nest > Insects nest...
AGCGTATCCACTGAACCGCCGTATGCGGAACCGCACGTACGGTGGTGTGAGAGGGCTGAGGGGGCAACCCCTCACCCTACTCGATGCCGCCGGGCCGCCCCAAGGCAAAAAGCGCCCCCTCGGGGGGCAGCAAGCGGCCGCAGGCTGCGCAGCGTGGGGGCCTTTCTACCAGTCCAGCAAGGCCGTGGCCGCCGCCGCCAGCGCGAGGCCGGCGGTTTCGGTGCGCAGCACCCGGGCGCCGAACCGGGCGCCCGCCAGGCCCCGCCGCCGCGCCAGGTCCAGTTCCTCCGGCGACCAGCCGCCCTCGGGGCCGACCATCAGCGCCAGGCTGTCGCGCACATCGGCCAGGGCCGCGCGGAAATCCAGCGGGCCGTCGGGGTGGCAGAACAGCGCCGGGCCGTCCACCTCGTCCAGGCAGGCCGCCAGCGGGGCGGGCGGGTGGACGATCATCAGCCGGTTGCGGCCGCATTGCTCGCTGGCCGACCGGGCGATGGCGCGCCAATGGTCCAGGCGCTTGTCCAGGCGGGGGCCGGACAGGCGCAGGACGCTGCGTTCGGCGGCGACGGGGCGCAGTTCGGCCACGCCCAGCTCGACCGCCTTTTCCACGATCCAGTCCATCTTGTCGCCCGAGGCCAGGCCCTGGATCAGGACCAGCCGCCCGCGCAGTTCGCTGTCGGCGGCGTCGTGCGCGCCCAGTTCGGCCAGGGCGCGGCGGCCCTCGACGCGCAGCGTGGCGGGGTATTGGCCGCCCCGTCCGTCGAACAGGACGACGGGGGCGCCGTCCGCGAGCCGCAGCACGCGCAGGGCGTGATGCGCCAGGGCGGCCGGCAGCTCGATGCGCCCGCCGGCGTCCAGCGGGGTCTCGCAGAAGAAGCGGGGAGGCGACATGGCGGTGTGCGGTCCGGCAATGACCATTGTGCGGGTGCCGTGGACTATAAACCGGATCGGGCGGGGTGGTAAAATCCATGGCTTTGTGATTCTGTATGCGGTGAGGCCATGGCTTCGGTCGTGCGGCGCTTGCCCCCCAAGACCCTATGAGCGCCTTGCCCGCCCCCGATCCTTCCATGGCCGATGCCATCCGCGTCCTGGCCATGGATGCCGTCCAACAAGCCAATTCCGGGCACCCCGGGGCGCCCATGGGCATGGCCGACATCGCCCACGTGCTCTGGACGCGCCACCTGCGCCACAACCCGGCCGATCCGGCCTGGATCGACCGCGACCGCTTCGTGCTGTCCAACGGCCACGGCTCGATGCTCATCTACGCCCTGCTGCACCTGACCGGCTACGACCTGCCGATGGACGAGCTGCGCCGGTTCCGCCAGCTGCATTCGCGCACCCCCGGGCACCCCGAGGTCGGCGTCACGCCGGGCGTCGAGACCACCACCGGTCCGCTGGGCCAGGGCCTGGCCAACGCCGTCGGCATGGCGCTCGCCCAGTCGCTGCTGGCGGGCGAATTCAACCGCCCGGGGCACGAACTGATCGGCCACGACACCTACGCCTTCGTCGGCGACGGCTGCCTGATGGAAGGCATTTCCCACGAGGCCTGCTCGCTGGCCGGCACCCTGGGCCTGTCGCGCCTGATCGTGTTCTACGACGACAACGGCATCTCCATCGACGGCGAGGTCCGGGACTGGTTCGCCGACGACACCCCGGCGCGCTTCGAGGCCTACGGCTGGAACGTCCTGCGCGGCGTCGACGGCCATGACATGAACGCGGTCGACGCCGCCATCGTCCAGGCCCGCGCGCACGCCGCCGCCGGCCGGGGACCGACCCTGGTCTGCTGCCGCACCGTGATCGGCCGCGGCGCCCCGACCAAGGCCGGCACCGAAAAGGTCCATGGCGCGCCCCTGGGGGCCGACGAGATCGCCGCCGCGCGCAAGGCCATGGGCTGGAACCATCCGCCCTTCGAGATCCCGCGCGAGGTCTACCATTACTGGGACGGCCGTGCGCGCGGCGCGGACCTGCAGTCCGAATGGCAGTCGCGCTTCGACCGCTACGCCGAGGCCCACCCCGAACTGGCCGCCGAACTGTGCCGCCGCATGGCGGGCGAACTGCCGGCCGACTTCGCCGAGCGCGCCCGCGCCTACGTCCTGTCCACCCAGGACAAGGCCGAATCCATCGCGTCGCGCAAGGCTTCGCAGCAGGCCATCGCCGCCTTCGCGGAAATCCTGCCGGAACTGCTGGGCGGCTCGGCCGACCTGACCGGTTCCAACTTCACCGACTGGAAGGGCGTCGAACCCGTGCGCCGCGCGCCCGGCGGCCCCCGGTCCGGGCGCCACGTCAACTACGGCGTGCGCGAATTCGGCATGGCGGCGGTCATGAACGGCATCGCCCTGCACGGCGGCTACCTGCCCTTCGGCGGCACCTTCCTGACCTTCTCCGACTATTCCCGCAACGCCCTGCGCATGGCGGCGCTGATGAAGCAGCGCGTGGTGCACGTCTTCACCCACGATTCCATCGGCCTGGGCGAGGACGGCCCCACCCACCAGTCGATCGAGCACGCGGGCAGCCTGCGCCTGATCCCCAATCTCCACGTCTGGCGCCCCTGCGACACGACCGAAACGGCGGTCGCCTGGCAGTGCGCCCTGGCGCGGCCCGCCAGCCTGGGCATGGCCGTCCATGACGGCGGCCCCTCGGCGCTGCTGCTGTCGCGCCAGAACCTGCCCTTCGTGGCGCGCGACGCCGCCACCACCGACGCCATCGCCCGGGGCGGCTACGTCCTGCGCGACATGGTGGGCGCGCGCGCCGTGCTGATCGCCACGGGCTCCGAGATCGAACTCGCCCTGCAGGCCCAGGATCGCCTGGCCGCGCGCGGCGTGGCGACCCGCGTGGTGTCCATGCCCTGCACCCAGGTCTTCGACGCCCAGGACGCCGACTGGCGCGCCTCGGTGCTGCCGGCCGGGCTGCCGCGCGTGGCCGTCGAGGCCGGCGGCACGGCGACCTGGTACAAATACGTGGGCACGACGGGCGCCGTCGTGGGCATCGACACCTACGGCGAATCCGCGCCGGCGGGCGAATTGTTCAAGCATTTCGGGCTGACGGCCGACCATGTGGCCGCCGTCGTCGAGCAGATTTTGTAAAGGAGCTCCTCATGACCATCCGCGTCGCCATCAACGGCTACGGCCGCATCGGCCGCAACATCCTGCGCGCCCACTACGAAGACGGCAAGAAGCACGACATCCAGATCGTCGCCATCAACGACCTGGGCGATCCCAAGACCAATGCCCACCTGACGCAGTACGACACGGCGCACGGCCGCTTCCCCGGCACCGTGGGCGTCGATGGCGACAGCATGGTCGTCAATGGCGACCGCATCCGCGTGCTGGCCGAACGCGATCCGGCCAAGCTGCCCTGGGGCGAACTGGGCGTGGACGTGGTGCTGGAATGCACGGGCTTCTTCACCTCCAAGGAAAAGGCCTCGGCCCACCTGAAGGGCGGCGCGAAAAAGGTCATCATCTCCGCCCCGGGCGGCAAGGACGTGGACGCCACCATCGTCTACGGCGTCAACCACCAGGTCCTGAAGGCCTCCGACACGGTCATCTCCAACGCCTCGTGCACCACCAACTGCCTGGCGCCGCTGGTCCACCCGCTGCACCAGCAGCTGGGCATCGTCAACGGCCTGATGACCACGGTGCACGCCTACACCAACGACCAGGTGCTGACCGACGTCTACCACTCCGACCTGCGCCGCGCGCGCTCGGCCACGCACAGCATGATCCCCACCAAGACCGGCGCCGCCGCCGCGGTGGGCCTGGTGCTGCCCGAACTGAACGGCAAGCTCGACGGCTACGCGATCCGCGTGCCGACGATCAACGTGTCCATCGTCGACCTGTCCTTCGTGGCGGCGCGCGAGACCACGGTCGAGGAAGTCAACGGCATCCTCAAGGCCGCCGCCGAAGGCCCGCTCAAGGGCATCCTGGCCTACACCACCGAACCCCTGGTGTCGGTCGACTTCAACCACGATCCGGCCTCCAGCACCGTGGACGCCGGGCTGACCAAGGTGTCCGGCACCCTGGTCAAGGTCGGCTCCTGGTACGACAACGAGTGGGGCTTCTCCAACCGCATGCTCGATACCACCGTGGCCCTGATGGCCGCCAAATAAGGCATCGGCATCGTAATGGTGGCGCAGGGCGGGGCAACCCGCCCTCGTCATATCCGGCGCATGCCGCCCCCGCCTGAACAGAACTCCGAAGGAACCGCCTCCATGACCATACAGACACTCTCCGGCCTGGCGCAGTCCGGCGCCCTGAAGGGCAAGCGCGTCTTCATCCGCTCCGACCTGAACGTGCCCCTGGACCAGGGCCGCATCACCGAGGACACCCGCATCCGGGCCTCGGTGCCGGCGATCCGGCTGGCGCTGGACGCGGGCGCCGCCGTGATGGTGACCTCGCACCTGGGCCGTCCCAAGGAAGGCGCGGTCGGCCCGGACGACACCCTGCGCCCCGTCGCCGAGCGCCTGGCCGAACTGCTGGGCCGGCCGGTGCGGCTGGTGGCCGACTGGGTCGGCGGCGTGGACGTGGCGCCCGGCGAGGTCGTGCTGCTGGAAAACTGCCGCTGCAATCCCGGCGAAAAGAAGAACGATCCCGAACTGGCCCGCCGCATGGCCGCGCTGTGCGACGTCTACGTCAACGACGCCTTCGGCACGGCGCACCGCGCCGAGGCCACCACCGAAGGCATCGCCCGCCATGCGCCGGTGGCCTGCGCCGGTCCGCTGCTGGCGGCCGAGCTGGACGCCCTGGGCCGGGCGCTGCAGTCCCCCCGCCGCCCGATGGCGGCCATCGTCGGCGGCTCCAAGGTCTCCACCAAGCTGTCCATCCTGCAATCCCTGGCCGACAAGGTCGACCAGCTGATCGTGGGCGGCGGCATCGCCAACACCTTCATGCTGGCCGCCGGCCTGCCCATCGGCAAGTCGCTGGCCGAACCCGATCAGGTCGATCAGGCCAAGGCCGTCATGGATGCGATGCGTGCGCGCGGCGTCGAAGTCCCCATCCCCGTGGACGTGGTGGTGGCGACGGCCTTCGCCGCCGACGCGCCGGCCACCGTCAAGGATGCGGCCGACGTCGGACCCGACGACCTGATCCTGGACATCGGGCCGCGCACGGCCGCCGCCCTGGCCGACCAGCTGCGCAAGGCGGGCACCATCGTCTGGAACGGTCCGGTCGGGGTGTTCGAGTTCGAGGCCTTCGCCGGCGGCACCCGGGTCATCGCCCAGGCGATCGCGGAATCCGACGGCTTTTCCATCGCCGGGGGCGGCGACACCCTGGCGGCGATCGCCAGGTTCGGCATCGCCGACCGGGTCGGCTACATCTCGACCGGTGGCGGCGCTTTCCTGGAATTCCTGGAAGGCAAGACGCTGCCCGCCGTCGCCGCCCTGCAGGCGCGCGGCGCCTGAGCGGTCCGGGCGCCCGCCCGGGCGGGCAGCCGTCCGGGCATTGACCTTTCTTGACGCTCCGGTCGCCGGGGCGGGCGCATCCTGTTGTTATCATGGGGTTTTACACGATTCAGGGTTTACCCTATGAAGAAACTGCTCGCCGTTTCCGTCTTGGCCCTGGCGCTCGGCGCCTGCGCCCAGGCGCCGACCGATTCCGCCCCGGGACACACGCCCATGACCGCCGACCGCGCCGCGCCCGCCCTGGACGGGGCCACCCTGTCCGCCTACGACTGGCGCCTGACCGATGCCGAGGACCGTCTCGGCAAGCCGATCGAGGCCCTGCGCACGAGGCCGGAGCGTCCGCTGCGCCTGTCGTTCTCCGAAACGTCACTGGGCGTGCGAGGGGGCTGCAACACCCAGTTCGGCGGCTACACGCTCGAATCCGGCGCCTTGCGGGTCGAGGGCCTGGCCGCCACGATGAAGGCCTGCGCGCCGGAACTCATGCGGCTGGATGCCGGGATCGCCGCGCGCCTGAAGGGCCGCCTGGACGCCCGGATCGAGGGCGGGGCGCAAGCGCCCCGGCTGGTCCTGACCACGTCCGGCGGGGACGTGCTGGCCTTCGCGGGCGTGCCCACGCCCGAGACGCGCTATGGCGGCCCGGGCGAAACCGTGTTCCTGGAAATCGCGCCCGAACGCGTGGCCTGCAGTCATCCGCTGATCCCCGATCACCGCTGCCTGCGCGTGCGCGAGCGCCGCTACGACGCCGCGGGCGTGCTGCAACCGCCCGCCGCCGACTGGCAGCCGCTGTACCAGCCGATCGAAGGCTACGAGCACCAGGATGGCGAGCACGCCATCCTGAGGGTCAAGCGGTTCACGGATCCGCATCCCCCGGCCGATCGCCCGTCCCGGGTCTATGTCCTGGATCTGGTCGTCCAGCGGTGAGGTGGGTCGAGATCCATTTGAAAAATGGATGATGTGGATTCCAATATTTAATTGGTAAATATCACGGCCGCCCGTTAAGGTGGGGTATCCGCTTCCGGATATCCCATCCACGGCCCCCGCGCAGGGGGCCGCAACGCACGAACCGTGGAGTTCCCATGTCCAGGACCTACTATGCGCCGCATGGCGGCCATCCCCCGCAGACCGATCTGCTGACCGACCGCGCGATGTTCACCGAGGCCTACGCCGTCATTCCGAAAGGCGTGATCCGTGACATCGTCACCAGCCACCTGCCGTTCTGGGACAACACCCGGCTGTGGGTCCTGGCGCGTCCGCTGACGGGCTTCGCCGAAACCTTCGCCCAGTACATCGTCGAGGTCGGCGCGGGCGGCGGCAGCGAGCGGCCCGAGCAGGACCCCGAGGCCGAAGGCGTGCTGTTCGTCGTCGAGGGCGAGATCGAACTGACCCTGGCCGGTGCGAAGCACGTCCTGAAGCCGGGCGGCTACGCCTTCATCCCGCCGGCCTCGGACTGGACCCTGCGCAACCGCGCCGCCGAAGCCGCCCGCTTCCACTGGATCCGCAAGCGCTACCAGGCCGTGGACGGCGTGCCCCATCCGGAAGCCTTCGTCACCAACGAGCAGGACATCGAACCCATCGCCATGCCGGGCACCGAGGGCCGCTGGGTCACCACGCGCTTCGTGGACATGGCCGACATGCGCCATGACATGCACGTCAACATCGTCACCTTCCAGCCCGGCGGCATCATCCCCTTCGCCGAGACCCACGTGATGGAGCACGGCCTGTACGTGCTGGAAGGCCAGGCGGTCTATCGCCTGAACCAGGACTGGGTCGAGGTCCAGGCCGGGGACTTCATGTGGCTGCGCGCCTTCTGCCCGCAGGCCTGCTACGCCGGCGGCCCGGCTCCCTTCCGCTACCTGCTGTACAAGGACGTCAATCGCCACGCGCCCCTGACGCTGGGTGATCTGGGCCGGCGCTGAGGCGCTGAATCGCCTGGGCAGGCTCGGCGGCCGGCGGCTTCAGCCTGCCGGCCGCCGCCGCTTTGAGCAACTGCCGGAATTTCGGGCATTGCATGTGGCTGGGGGCTGGGCATTGGGCCGCATGGCGCAAGCCCTGGCTCATGGCCTTCAGCCGCCTGACCATGGCGTCGATTTCATCGGCTTTTTCCAGCAGCCTGCGCCGGTCCACGCGCGGCGCGCCATCGGCGGGGAGCATGGCCGCGATTTCATCCAGCGACAGTCCGCCGGCCCGGCCCAGCGCGATCAGCGCCAGTTGATCGAGCACCCCGGGGGTGAAGCGCCGCCGCTCGCCTGCGGCGCTGATCACGGTGATCAGGCCCTTGTTCGCATAGAACCGCACAGTGGAGGACGGCAGGCCTGCGCGCTGGGCAACTTCCGAGATATCCATGACGGATCCTTGACTTGAAGTTCACTTCAACTTCTATCATGCATGGGAACCTTGTTGTCATCAACGCAAAGGACAGGCCATGTTATCGATGGATGAGTGGGTCAGGCTGAGTCTGATCGGGGTGGGCGCCACTGCCGTGATGGACGTATGGGCTGCGATCCAGCGGGCTATGGGCATTCCCACGCTCGACTACGCCATGGTCGGCCGATGGGCCGGCCACCTGTGGCGCGGCCGGTTCGTGCATGCCGGGATCGGCAAGGCCGCGCCGATCCCGGGCGAACGGCCCCTGGGATGGGGGCTTCACTATGCCGTGGGCATCGCGTTCGCGGCGTTGCTGGTCGGCGTCCGGGGCGCGGCATGGCTGCATGACCCCGCGTGGGTGCCCGCCGTGGCCGTGGGAATGGCAACCGTCGTCGTCCCTTTCTTCGTGATGCAGCCTGCGATGGGCGCGGGCATGGCGGTCTCCCGCACACCGGCGCCATGGACGAGCCGCTTGCGCAGCCTGCTGACGCATGCGGTTTTCGGCGGCGGCCTTTATCTGTCCGCGATGCTGCTGAACCTGACGTGGAAATGAGCGGGATCAGAGGCGGCCCGGCGTCTCTCCACCTCGTGCCTTGCAAGGCACCCGGATTCGTCTGGCTCAGGACAATCCGCTGCGGACTGTCCTGTGTCCCTCCTCATCCAGCAGGTCCGCCAGGGCCCGCGCCAGCGCCTGGACCGTGGCGTCGGCCGTCGGGCGGTGGAAGAGGCCGATCTCGTAGTCGTCGACGGCCGGCAGGCCTTCTCGGGACCCGAGGACGACATGGTCCTGCGTCACGGTCCGCAGGGGCAGCAGGCTGATCCCCAGGCCGGCGGCCACCGCGTGCTGGATGCCGTTCAGGCTGGAGCAGGTATAGGCGATGCGCCAGCTCCGGCCCATGGCCTCGATGGCGCGGATGATGTCCTCACGGTACAGGCCCCGGGGCGGAAAGGTCACCAGCGGCACCGGATCGGTCCGCAGGCACGGATGCCGCGCGCTGTCGATCCAGGCCAGGGTTTCCGGCCGGCAGGCGACGGCCGCGCGGCTGTGGCGGCGCTGCTTGACCAGGATCAGGTCCAGTTCGCCCCGGTCGTAGCTGGCCACCAGCCCGGAACACAGGCCGCTGGTGATTTCCAGCTTGACCTGGGGGTGGCGCCGGCTGAAGTCCGCCAGGACCTGCGTCGCGCGGCTGGCGACGAAGTCCTCCGGCACGCCCAGCCGCACGGTGGTGGCGACCGCCGCGCCCGCCATCACGTCCAGGATCTGGTCGTTCAGCGCCAGCAGGTGGCGGGCGTGGCCGAGCAGCGCCTGTCCGGCGTCGGTCGGCAGGATCTCGCGGCCGCCGCGTTCCAGCAGGCGGTGGCCGACCAGGTCCTCGAGCCGGCGGATCTTCTGGCTGACGGTGGACTGGGTGGAGTGCAGGCGGGCCGCGGCGGCGGTGAAGCCGCCGCAGTCCACCACGGCGACGATCGCCTTCAGCAGGTCCGGGTCGAGGAGCGGCCGGTTGGGCCCATTGGGTTTCGTGCTGGATTCCATAGCGCCATCCGTTTCATGCATGGATTATCCCGCATTCATCGCCTCAATAACCGCAGGCCATTGCCCACCACCAGCAGGCTGGCGCCCACGTCGGCGAACACCGCCATCCACAGGGTGCCCAGGCCGGCGACCGTCAGGACCAGGAACACCGCCTTGATGCCCAGGGCGATGACGATGTTCTGCACCAGGATCCGGTGGGTGGCGCGCGACAGCCGGATGAACCAGGGGATCTTGCGCAGGTCGTCGTCCATCAGGGCGACGTCGGCGGTCTCGATCGCGGCGTCCGTGCCCATCGCGCCCATGGCGAAGCCGACGTCGGCGCGCGCCAGGGCGGGCGCGTCGTTGATGCCGTCGCCCACCATGCCCACGGCGGCGCCTGGCGCGGCCAGGCCGCCGACGATCCGCAGCTTGTCCTCGGGCAGCAGGTCGCCTTCGGCTCGGTCGATGCCGGCCTGGGCGGCGATGGCCGCGACGGTGTGCGGGTTGTCGCCCGACAGCATGGCGGTGCGCACGCCCAGCGCGTGCAGGGCCTGGATCGCGGCCGCGCTGTCGGGCTTGATCGTGTCGGCGACGGCGTAGAGCGCCAGGGCGCGGTGCTCGTCGGCCAGCAGGACGACGGTCTTGCCCTGGCGTTCCAGGGCTTCCAGGCGGGCTTCCAGGTCGGGAGAGCACAGGCCGCGCTCGTGGATCAGCCGGTGGTTGCCCAGCAGGTGCGGGCGGCCGTCGACGAGGCCGCGGGTCCCGCGCCCGGCCAGGGCCTCGAAGGCCTCGACCGGCGCGGCGGACCCGGCGTCCAGGCCCTGCGCCACGGCGCGCGAGACGGGGTGGTCCGAACGGGCCGCCAGGGCGGCGGCCAGGGCGTGGCTGCGCGCGGGGTCGGCCGCGCCCAGCGCCACCGCGTCGGTCAGCGCGGGCCGGCCGTGCGTGACGGTGCCGGTCTTGTCCAGCGCGATCCAGCGCAGCAGGCGGCCCTGTTCCAGGTGGACGCCGCCCTTGACCAGGACGCCGTGGCGGGCCGCCGCCGCCAGGCCGCTGACGATGGACACCGGCGTCGAGATCACCAGGGCGCAGGGGCAGGCGATCACCAGCAGGACCAGCGCCTTGTAGATCCATTCGTACCAGCCACCCAGGCCCAGCAGGGGCGGCAGGACGGCGATGGCCAGGGCCAGCAGCGCCACCAGCGGGGTGTAGACCCGGGCGAAGCGGTCCACGAATCGCTGCGTGGGCGCGCGCGCCGACTGTGCCGACTCGATGGCCCGGATGATGCGCGCCAGGGTCGAATCGCCGGCGGCCGCCAGGACGCGGTATTCCAGTTCGCCCGCGCCGTTGATGGTGCCGGCGTAGACCGGGTCGCCGGCCGCCTTGTCCGCGGGCAGGCTTTCGCCGGTGATGGGGGACTGGTCCACGGCCGAATGGCCGGACTCGACCCGGCCGTCCAGGGCGATGCGCTCGCCCGGGCGGGCCCGCACCAGGGCGCCCGGGGACACGTCGCGCGCGGGGACGTCGCGCCAGCCGCCGTCCGCCTGGCGGACCGAAGCCCGTTCGGGCGCGAGCCGCAGCAGGCCCTGCACGGCGCGGCGGGCGCGGTCCAGCGAGCGCGCCTCGATGCGTTCGGCCAGGGTGAACAGCACCATCACCATCGCCGCCTCGGCCCATTGGCCCAGGAACAGGGCGCCGGTGACGGCGATGCTCATCAGGGCGTTGATGTTCATCTGGCCGTGGCGCAGCGCGGTCCAGCCCTTGCGGTAGGTGCCCAGGCCGCAGCCCGCGATGGCGAGGACCGCCAGGACCGCCGGGACGGCCCAGGGCGCCTCGATCCAGTGGGCGGCCTCGGCCGCCAGGGCGGCGGCGCCCGAGGCCGCCAGCGGCCACCAGGATCCGGGCGCCTCGGATGCCATGTCGGCCGGCGCGGCGGCCTCGCCGGCCTGTTCCGGCGTGAAGCCCAGGTCGCGGATCGCCTGCAGGATGGATTCCAGCGCGTCCGGCGCGTGGACGACGGTCAGGACGCGCCGCATCAGGTTGAAGTCCAGGGCGCGCACGGCGGGCAGGGCGGACAGCGATTTGCGGATCAGCGCTTCCTCGGTGGGGCAGTCCATCTGCAGGATGCGCAGTTCGGTCCGCAGGTCGGCGCCCAGCGCGGCGGTCGGCGCCAGGGGGATGGCGTCCGCGCTTTGCCCGTCCTGCGCGTGGGCATGGCCGGCGCCGTGCCCGTGGCAGCAGCCCGCGCCTGGCGCCCGGGCGTGATCGTGCGCGTGGCCGTGATCGGGGCCTGCGGCGGGGTGTCCGTGGGCGTCGTGGCAGTGTGCGTGGGGCATGGCGGATTCCTGTGCTGCGATCTATGATGGCAGTACACACCTTGTAGTCGCTACAAGGTCAAGCGTCCGGAACATTCCAGGAGGATTCCGCATGAAGATCGGCGAACTGGCCGGCGCCGCCCGGTGTTCCACCGAGACCGTCCGCTTCTACGAGCGGGCCGGCCTGCTGCCCGCGCCCGCCCGCAGCGAGGGCAACTACCGGCAGTACGGTCCGGCGCACCTGGAACGCCTGCGCTTCATCCGCAACTGCCGGAGCCTGGACATGGCGCACGACGAGATCCGCGCGCTGCTGGGCATGATCGACCATCCCGCCCGGGACTGCGGCGCGATCAACCACCTGCTGGACGAGCACATCGCGCACGTCGACGTGCGCCTGCGCGAGCTGCAGGACCTGCAGCGGCAGCTGGTCGGGTTGCGGGAACAGTGCCGCGCCGAGCAGGCGGTGGACGCCTGCGGCATCGTGCAGGGGCTGGCGCGCATGGAGACGGCCGACGGACCGGCGCGCGGCACGCACCTCGGCTGACGGGCCCGTCTTCTAGACGGGATCGAAGTGCGTCATCACGTCCAGCACCGGCAGGTCCGCCATGACGCGGCGCCGGGCCTCGACGGCGATGGCGTGGCCGGCCTCGATCGTCAGCCGGCCGTCCATTTCGATGTCGACCTCCACCCAGATCATGTCGCCCATCTTGCGGGTGCGCAGGTCGTGGATGCCGCGCACGCCGGGCGTGCCCAGGATGCGTTCGCGGATGGCGCGTTCCGTGTCGGCGTCGGCCGCCCGGTCCACCAGGTCGTTGAAGGCCTGCCAGGAGAATTTCCAGCCCATGCGCACGATCATCAGGCCCACCACCAGGGCGGCCAGGGGGTCGGCCAGGGGCAGGCCCGCCAGATTGGCGCCCACCCCCAGCGCCACCACCAGGGACGAGGCCGCGTCCGAGCGGGCGTGCCAGGCGTTGGCCACCAGCAGGGTGGAACGCACGCGCCGGGCCACGCGCAGCAGGTAGCGGAACAGCAATTCCTTGGAGAGCAGGGCCAGCAGGGCGACGTAGAAGGCGGCCGGATGGACGACGGGGATCAGCTCGGGCGCCTGCAGGCGCTGGAAGCTGCCCCACAGCATGCCCAGGCCGACGGCGGCCAGCAGCACGCCGATGCCCAGCGTGGCGGCCGTCTCGAAGCGCAGGTGCCCGTAGGGGTGGTCCGCGTCCGGGCCCTTGGCGCTGTGCTTGTTGGCGAACAGCACCAGGCCGTCGGAGACCAGGTCCGACAGGGAGTGGATCGCGTCGGCGACCAGCGCCTGGGATTGGGCGAACAGGCCGATCGCCAGCTGGGCGGCCGTCAGCAGCAGGTTCACCCAGACGCTGACCCAGGTGCTGCGCCGGGCGGCCGCCTGGCGGTCCGGCGTGTCGATGCGGGTATCGGGCGGAGGAGGCATGCCCGCAAGTATACGGCGGCCAATCCTGGCGAAAGCGTGCGGTACACTGAATTTCCGGTCGGCCATACAGGATCGCGGTCCGCATGCGGCTTCATGTTCGTTCCACCCTGGCGCGCGGCGCGCGCCTGGTGCATCGGTTTCCCTGGCATTGGCTGATCGCCGCGCTGGTCGCGGCCGACGGCTACCTGTTCCTGCGGCCGCTCTGGCAGGCCATCGGCAGCCAGGGCCTGCTGCAGACCCTGCAGATCCGCGACGGCGCCGGCGTCGCGGCCTTCCTGGATTCGGGCGGCATCGCCCAGATGTCGCGGCTGATGCTGGGCCTGGGCGTGCAGGTGATGGCGATCGGGCTGCTGTATCGCGCCCGCATCGCCTGGACCATCACCTTGCTGCTGCTCGCGGCGGTGGGCACGGTGTCCCTGTGGCACGGCCAGGGGCATTTCGGCCTGCTGGCCTATACGGCCGTGCTGGCCGGGGCACTGATCGGCTACTGGCGCTATTTCGACCGGGCCAGCCTGACGGCGGGCAGCCTGTTCGCCGCGCTCAGCGTGGTCAGCCTGCTGGTCTACGCGGTGTTCGGTGTCCTCTATCTGGGCGAGGAATTCTCGCCGCCCGTGCGCGACCCGGTCACGGCCCTGTATTTCTCCATCGTGTCCATGTCCACGGTGGGGTATGGGGACATCGGCCCGAAGACCGACGCGGCGCGCCTGTTCACGATTTCCATCATCATTCTGGGAATCACGGTCTTCGCCACGTCCATCAGCGCCGTGGTCGGACCCTTGATCGGCGGCAACATCCGCCGGCTGATGCACGGAAGGAAACCACGCGCCATGCGAAAGAACCACATCATCCTGGCGGGGCTCGGCCCCCTGGCCCAGAGCCTGTACGGCGCGCTGCGCCAGCGCGGCCATGACGTCACGGTCGTCGTCCCGTCGGCCGAAGGCCATCCGTACCCGGCCGACGCCGACGTGCTGGTGGGCGATGCCTCGGAAACCGGCGTCCTGCTGCAGGCCGGCGCCGCGCACGCCCGCTATGTGCTGGCCCTGCGCCAGGACGACGCGGAGAACGCCTTCATCGTCATGGCGGGCCGCGAGGCCGGCGGTCCGGACACCAAGCTGGTCGCCCTGGCGAACTCGCCCCAGCACCTGGCCAAGATCCGGCGGGTGAATCCCGATATCGTGATTTCGCCGCAGGCGCTGGGCAGCGAGATCCTGGCGCGCACCCTGAGCGGCGAGTCCATCGACGAGGCGCTGATCACGCGCCTGCTGTTCGGCGAGAAGACGCCCGACCCGGCCTGACCGGGCCGCCGGGTCAGTGGATACGCATGCCCGGCTGGGCGCCCGTCCAGGGCTCCAGGACGTAGATCCCGGCGTCCACGCCCTCGTCGGCGTGGCTGGCCGCCAGCACCATGCCTTCGGACACGCCGAAACGCATCTTGCGCGGCGCCAGGTTGGCCACCAGCACGGTCAGCTTGCCGGCCAGGTCCTCGGGCCTGTAGGCGGACTTGATGCCGGAAAACACCTGCCGCAGCCGGCCTTCGCCCACATCCAGGGACAGGCGCAGCAGCTTGTCGGAGCCCTCGACTTCCGTGCATTCGACGATGCGCGCGATGCGCAGGTCGATGCGGCCGAAGTCCTTGATGTCGATGGTGTCGGCGATCGGTTCGCCGCCCGGGATCGCGGCCGGCGCCTGGGGCGGCTCGAACAGATCGTCGAGCAGGGCCGGATCGACGCGCTGCATCAGGTGCTTGAACGCGGCGATGCGCGCGGGCAGTTCGCCGGCGTCGGTCCAGACGTAGGTCCGGTCGCGGCCGAACAGTTCGCGGGCGACGCGCTCGGTCAGGGCCGGCAGCACCGGGGACAGCATCACCGACAGGGCCTCGAAGCCCGCCAGGGCGCGCGAGCAGATGTCCTGCAAGGCGGCCTTCTGCGCGGGTTCGGCCTGGGCGATGCCCTTGGCCAGCACCCAGGGCTGGGCCGCGTCGAAGGCCTGGTTGATCCTGTCGGCCTGGGCCATGATCCGGCGGATGGCGCGGCCGTATTCGCGCGCCTCGAAGTCGGCCCGGACCTGTCCGGCGCAGTCGCGCAGTTCGGCGCGCATCGCATCGGTGTCGCCGGTGTAGGCCAGGGCGCCGTCGAAGTGGCGGGTGATGAAGGTCGCCGCCCGGCTGGCGATGTTGACGTACTTGCCGATCAGGTCGCTGTTGACGCGGGCGACGAAGTCGTCCGGATTGAAGTCCAGGTCCTCGACGTGGGCGTTGAGCTTGGCGGCGATGTAGTAGCGCAGCCATTCGGCGTCCATGCCGATGTCCAGGTAGCGCAGCGGGGAAATCCCCGTGCCCCGGCTCTTGGACATCTTTTCGCCGCTGACGGTGATGAAGCCGTGCACGTGCAGCATGTCGGGGATCTTGCGGCCGGAAAACTTCAGCATCGCCGGCCAGAACAGGGCATGGAAATAGATGATGTCCTTGCCGATGAAGTGCACCTGTTCGGTGTCGCCGTCGGGCGCCAGCAGGGCGTCGAAGTCCAGGCCCTGTTTTTGGCAATAGGCCTTCAGCGAGGCCAGGTAGCCGACCGGGGCGTCCAGCCAGACGTAGAAATACTTGCCCGGCGCGTCGGGGATGGGGATGCCGAAATAGGGCTCGTCGCGAGAAATGTCCCAGTCGGCCAGATTGGTTTCGGCGCCTTCGGCCGTGCCCAGCCATTCGCGCGTCTTGGCGAGGACCTCGGACTGCAGGCGGGCGGTGCCGTCGGCGCGCGTGCCCGTGGTCCATTCCTGCAGGAAGGCCACGCAGCGCGGGTCGGACAGGCGGAAGAAGAAATGTTCGGAACTACGCAGCACCGGCCGTGCCTTGGTCAGGGTCGAGTAGGGCTCGATCAGTTCGGTCGGACTGTAGACCGCGCTGCAGACCTCACAGGAGTCGCCGTACTGATCCTTGGCGTGGCAGCGCGGGCATTCGCCCTTGATGTAGCGGTCGGGCAGGAACATGCCCTTGACCGGATCGTAGAATTGCTCGATCTCGCGGCTGTCGATGAAGCCGGCGGCCTTCAGTGCGCGGTAGATGTCCTGGGACAGCTCGATGTTTTCCGGCGTGTCGGTGCTGTGCCAGTGGTCGAAACGGACGTGGAAGCCGTTCAGGTACTTCGGCCGCTCGGCGGCGTAGCGGCCCACCAGCGCCTGGGGCGTGATGCCTTCGGCCTGGGCCTTGAGCATGATGGGCGCGCCGTGGGCGTCGTCCGCCCCCACGAAATGCACGGTATGGCCCGCCATGCGCATGGCGCGCACCCAGGTATCGGCCTGGATGTATTCCATGATGTGGCCGATGTGGAAGGAACCGTTGGCGTAGGGCAGGGCGGTGGTGACGAAGATCGTGCGCGACATGGGGGCGGGAAGAGGGGAAAAGGCAAAGGATTGATTCTATCAGGCAGGGTCGGTGGGGGGCGGTCTCGCCCGCTGTGACGATGGGTCGGAGCAGGCGCATTTGCATCCGACGTCGCTTTATCGGACGCTGTCCCCTAGGGGGATCCGGGGCCGGGTAGCCTGGCGGTGATCTTGAAGGCGATGGGGTTGAGGTTGGCGGTGCGGCCGGTGGGTTGCCTTGAGCTTGCTCATGCGGAGTGAACGCAGTCGGCCGGGAGCAGGCAGTCGCCGCAGATGACCCTGCATTGTCTATTTCATGCAGTTTATCGCCCAGATGGTTATGTGCCGCAACTGAAGCCGACCATCCATGGCTTGAAGGTTGTAGCATTACTATAAATACGCACAACCGGACCTAAAAATGAGTGAATATCCTCGCGATGTAGCAGAAGAGATTGAAGCGTCAGAAGAGTTGCCTGAGTCAGGAGCCGCCAACGCTGCTGTCGCAAGTGACGAAGACGTCGACAACCAACTTGGGAGCCAGCCCTTCCGAGTTGTCTATCAGACCAATAATTTCCTCTTGCCACAGATCCGCGATCTGATCATCGACGGCGACGACGTCAACCTACGTCCAGAGTATCAGCGGCGGTTGCGATGGTCAATCACGCAGAAGTCGCTTCTTATCGAATCGCTGTTTCTCAACGTACCAGTGCCACCTGTTTTCTTCTACGAGAACGACTTGGCCCGATATGAGGTGATGGATGGCCAACAGCGTCTAAACGCGATCAAGGAGTTTCTCAGTAATGGGTTCGCCCTGCGCGGTTTGCAGATCATCCCGACTTTGAACGGGCGCTCGTATGCGCAACTCCCTCCGAAGGTGAAACGCAGCCTTGATCGAGCCACGATTTCCGCAATCGTTTTGCTGCAAGAGTCGAAGAGTAAGATTCAAAAGTCAGGGTCATCGAAGTTCCACGAGCTTCGGAGATTCGTATTTGAACGCCTCAACACAGGTGGCAAGCGCCTAAGCGCGCAGGAGATTCGAAACGCGATACACGCCGGGCACTTCAACTCCCTCATCGTTGAGCTCTCCCGAGATCCCACGTTCACTCGCATTTGGGGTATTCCTCCCTATACGAATTCCGACCCGAGCGAGTATTATGAAGAGCCGGAACGCCAGAAGAACACGCTCTACAAGACCATGGGGGATTGTCAGCTGGTACTCCGATTCTTCGCACTAAACAACGACTCGTACATCCAAGGTTCGATGAAGTCCATCCTCGATCGGTGTATGGAGCGCAACGCAGACTGCACTCTGACGATGGCAGAAGAGATGAAGGAACAATTCCGTTCGCGCCTGTATTTCGTTGATCAGATATTCGACAAACAACCGTTCTCAATGTCAACTCCCGACGGAGCGCAAGCACACCGCCCGGTTGCTGGGATCTACGATGGTGTGATGATTGCCATTGACGAATTGTGGGAAGAGCGTGGGGCGCTGCAGGCGCGCAAAGGCGAGATCCAAGCTGCCTACCGTACGCTGGTGGAAGAGCGTCGGGAAAGCGGTGAGCTGACTGGTGCAGCGAACACTTCAGCGGACATTCGCAACCGGATTGGTATCTTTCGCAAATTATTTGCGCAGTTCGTCTAATGCCAACAGCCGACCTAGAATTTGCCTTGGTGGAGTTTAAACAACGCACCAAGCAGATACGCGAAATTATGGCGATCGTGGAGTCTGCTAGTCGAACCTCCACCGTGCAATCCACTCACAGGGAGGGGATTGATCTTAGCCACGTCGGTGTCAGTACCAGCAACACAGCCAACTCAATGGCGTTGATTTTCTTGGCATCCGCTTTCGAAGAGTTCGTCCGGGAGGAGGCGATTCAGTGCGGAAATCAACTAATGAACAAGTATTCGACCATGCCAGCGGAAAACAGGAACATTATTAGGGATTCGTATTGGTCCGTCTCGCGCGAGCGGCTTAAGTTTACGAAATCCATCCTGGTGAGGAACGCTCTAGAGCCGACCCTGCTCGCGAAGGTCAGATTAGTACTTGGAGCGCTACAAGGCTTCGTGATTGATGACGACCCAAGCAAGATTGATAGCCAGACATTCGGTCATCATTCGAATAATTTTAGGCCTGCGATTGTGGCGGAGATCTTCAAAAGGTTCGCAGTCAGGGATCTGACAGGACAGCTCGGCGAGAACGCCAGGCTGAAGAGCTATTTCGGTACCACTACCAAGGCCGAATGCTCGGCTAGGCTGATTGCGAAGTGGAACGAATTCTATGACCGTCGCAATGAGACAGTGCATTCGCTAGGCGGGGCGTCGGGCTTCGCGGTCGATGCTGTCATCGCTTATATTGAACTTATGGAGCTAAACGCCGAGGCGTTGAGAGGCGTCCTGGCAAGGACACTGAATTCATGGGCATAATCACTGACATGCGGTGTAACGAGTTGACTGACCTTTCTGGGTCGCAAGCCGCGCCGATAAGCTGCCCTCTTGGTGCTTACCTCCCACCAGCCCTAAATTTGACATAACATAATAATACTGGTATTTTAGACGGTAATAGCGGCGACGCACAATGTGCTGCCACATTGCTTTGGGAGGACACCATGACAACACCTAAACGTGTCGCCTGGAAGGACATCGTCGCGCCGCCGCTTGACTGGGCAGCCCCAAAGAGATCCGATCAAGACGCCGAATCCGGCGAGAATAAGCAAGACCAGAAAGAGCAAGGCTCCGACAAGTAAGCCTCCTGTCGACTTGGCTGTGGGCGCGTGTTGGCGGTACAGCCCCTGAATGCGACGGCCCCTTCAGAAGAACTCTGAAGGGGCCGTTTCGATTGCGACAGACAGCGGGCGTTCACCTCAGCGCCTAAAGGCGGTCACGAGAACTGTTGATCACGGAATCTCCCGCATCTCGATATCCGTCACATCCCGTTCCCGCGCCGGCTGCCCGGCGCCCCGCGACCAGGCACCCGACGGCATGTTCGGCCGACGGCGTTCCGCCCAATAGGCTTTCACACCAAAAGGCCGGCCCTTCAGCCGGGCGACGATGTACAGCACGCCGATCGCCAGGGCGGTCGAGATCATGAAGACGAACGCCATCACCAGGCCGAAGAAGGCCAGGACCAGGAACAGGGCGGCGCGCAGGATTTGCTGGATCAGATTCATGAGGATTGGACTCCTGTGGCCGGAAAAGGTTGCATGCGGGGCGCGGTGGGGCGCCGGGCGGGCGGCAGCGGCGTCCGGCCGGATCCGGGGGCGCCTGTCATGACCATATTGGGGTCAATCGGCGGATTTCCAGGGGAATCCGCTATGCTTGTGGTTTCGACTGTTTTCACCCGATCTCTCATCATGGCTACCACGATACAGGACATCCGCGCGATCCTGTCCAGGGTCATCAATCCCGACACCCGGAAAACGCTGGCGGTGACCGAACCCGACCTGCGGATCGTCGCCTCGGGCGACGCCTTCGATATCACTGTAACCCTGGGCTATCCCTTGTTCAATGGCGAGCAGGCCCTGGGCGCCGCCATCCGGACCGCGCTGGACGCGGCTGGCGCGCGCCTCGGGAAGCTGGAATTCCAGTCCCGGATCGTCGCCCACGCGGTGCAGCGCGGGCTGCGGACCCTGGACAATGTGCGCAACGTCATCGCCGTGGCCTCCGGCAAGGGCGGGGTCGGCAAGAGCACCACGGCCGTCAACCTGGCCCTGGCGCTGCACAGCCAGGGCGCGCGCGTCGGCCTGCTGGACGCCGACATCTACGGTCCCAGCGTGCCCATCATGCTGGGCCTGTCGGGCAAGCCGAAAAGCGTGGATGGCAAGAGCATGGAACCCATGATCGGCCACGGCCTGCAGGCCAATTCCATCGGCTTCCTGATGGACGACGACGGTCCGGCGATCTGGCGCGGCCCCATGGTCACGCAGGCCCTGACGCAGTTGCTGTCGCTTACGAATTGGAACGATCTGGATTACCTGATCGTGGACATGCCCCCGGGAACGGGCGATATTGCCCTCACCATGGCCCAGAAGGTTCCGCTCACGGGGGCGGTCATCGTCACCACCCCCCAGGACCTGGCCCTGGCCGACGCCCGCAAGGGCCTGATCATGTTCCAGAAGGTGGATGTCCCGGTGCTGGGGATCGTCGAAAACATGTCCGTCCACGTGTGCTCCAACTGCGGGCACGCCGAGCCGATCTTCGGCCAGGACGGCGGCCGCCAGTTGGCGGCGACCTATCACCTGCCCTGGCTGGGGGCCTTGCCGTTGCAGCTCGACATCCGCCAGGAAACCGACTCCGGCCGGCCCAGCGTGGTCGCCTCGCCCGACGGCGAGGCCGCGCGCCGCTACCAGGACATCGCCCGCCAGCTGGCCATCCACGTGGCCGGACAGCCGCTGGACGATTCCGGCTCACGGCCCCGGGTCGTGGCGCGCACGAGCTGATGCCCGGGGATGGCCTGACCCAGTCCGCCCGGCCGTCGCGTCCCGGCCGTCCGCGCATCGGGCCCGGTCGGATCGTCCCCAGGGTCCGCCGGGCGCTGCTCGGCCTGGGGGTCGCCGCCTGCGCCCCCGCGCTGGCCGCGCCGCCGGAGGTCATCATCGACCCGGGCGGCGCCCCGCCCAAGGTGTTACAGGCCATTACCGACGCGGTCGGCGCCATCACTCGCCTGACCGAGGACCAGGACGTGCGCGAAGTCTCGCGCCTGCGGCGGCGGGCCTGGGAAGCGGCCCAGGCCGCCCTGCGGACCCAGGGCTACTTCGGGGCGACCGTGACGCTGGACGTCACGCCGGGCGCGGCGAACGGCGGCGAATTCTGGGACATTACGATCGATACCGGCGAACGCGCCCGGGTGCGCCAGCTCGGCCTGCGCTTCGAAGGCGCGCTCGCCGGCGACGCCTACGCGGCCCGGCGTGAATCCCTGCGGGAAAACTGGCTGCTCAAGCCGCCCATGCCCTTCATCAACGACGACTGGAGCCGGGCCAAGACCGAGCTGCTGGACGCCGCCTCGCGCCAGGACTTCTATTACGCGCGCTACGCGCAGACCCGGGCGGTGGTTGATCCAGAGGCGGCCAAGGCTGACCTGGACGTCGTGCTCGACAGCGGGCCGCCGGTGCGGCTGGGCGAACTCCAGATCATCGGCCTGAAGCGGGTGCCTGAATCCCTGATCCGGCGCTACGTGCGCTATGACCCGGGCGACGCCTACGACCAGACGCGCCTGGAGGACTGGCAGCAGGCCCTGCAGTCCACGACTTTTTTCCGTGGCGCCTTCGTCACCCTGGCCGACGGAACGGCGCAGGCGCCGGGGACGGACGCCGCGCCGGCCGGGACGCCCGCCGGCGCCGGCGGGGACATGGTCCCGCAAGCCGCTGCGCAGCCGTCCGGCCGTCCCCGGGGCACCGATCCCGTCACGCTGCCCGTGCGCGTCCAGGTGACCGAAGGTCCCGCCCGCTATGCCAGCGGTTCGCTGGGCGTCGACAGCGACCATGGCGTGCGGGTGGAGGGCCTGTACCGCCAGAACGTGGTCTATGGCCTGCCGGTCTGGATCGAGACCGGCGCCGGGGTCGACACGAAGCGGCAGCGCGCCTTCTTCGACGTGCACCTGCCGCCCGGCATGGACGGCAGCAAGGACAGCTTCGGCCTGCTGTACGACCATTCGGACATCGAGGGCCTGGAGACCAGCCGCGCCGGCCTGGGCTGGAAGCGCAGCCAGACGCGCAAGGCGGCCGGCGACAGCCGCGTCGAATACGAGGTCCGCTGGGGCGGGCTGGTCGCCTACGACAAGACCCGCATTTCCGGCGATTCGCGCTACGAGGTCCCCAGCTGGGCAGCCACCTGGCAGTGGCTGCGCCGCGACGTGGACTCGAAATACGATCCGCGCGAAGGCAACCTGGTCGAATTCGGCCTGGGCGTGGGCACGACCCTGGACGACGGCAAGGCCTTCTACCGCAGTAGCCTGCGCGCCCAGCAGTGGTGGCCGATCGGCGAGCGCGACGTCCTGACCGTGCGCGGCGAGATCGGCAAGGTCTGGGCGCACACCGACCGCCTGCCGCAGGATTTCTCCTGGCGCACCGGCGGGTCGCGCAGCATCCGGGGCTATCGCTACCAGAGCATCGGCCTGCAGCGGGGCGACGCGGTCATCGGCGCGCCCGTGCTGGGCGTGGCCAGCATCGAATACACGCACTACTTCACCGACGTCCTGGGCGCCAACCTGTTCGTCGACGCGGGGGACGCGGCCGAGTCCTTCGGCCAGTTCGACTGGCACCTGGGCTATGGGGCCGGCCTGGCGGTGCGCACCCCGGCCGGACCGTTCTTCGTCGATCTGGCCTGGGCGCAGAAGGACCGCCGCCTGCGGCTGCAGTTCTCCCTGGGGATCGCGTTTTGATGGCGCGCATCTGGCGTGGCCTGCGGGCCTTCGGGCTCTGGGGGCTGCCGCCCATCGTGCTGGCGCTGCTGCTGGCCATGGGCTTCGCCGCCTGGTGCGTCTCCAGCACGACGGGCACCCGCTGGCTGCTGCGCACGGCGGCCGGCCAACTGGGCGGCGAGGCCCATGGCGTGCGCGGCACGCTGGCCCGGGGGCTGTATGTCGAGGGCCTGACGATTGCCCTGCCCGACGTGGACGTGCGCGTGGTCGGGCTGCACCTCAAGGCGCTCTGGCCGGAACTGCTGGACCGCCGCCTGCACGTCGACGATCTGTCCGCGGTGCGCGTGGACGTGGACCTGCGCACCGCGCCGCCCGCCGCCGACGACGGAGAGCCCTTCCGGATGCCGGCGCTGCCGCTGGGGCTGCGGGTGGACCGGCTGGCGCTGGGGGGGCTGGGCCTGCGCATCGACGGCGAGCCGCTGCCCGTCGATCTGCTGTCCGTCTCGACCGCCCTGACGCTGGATGCCCACACGGCGACCGTCACGCTGGACCAGCTGCAGGCCGCGCACGGCGACACGCTGCTGAAGCTCGACGGCAACCTGGCCCTGCGCGGACTGGCGGCGCCCTGGCCCTTCGAACTCAACCTGCACGGATCCGCCCAGGATCGCGGCGCGCGGTCGCCGGTCTGCCTGCGGCGGATGATGGCGGTCGGGGGCGGCGCGGCGGGCGAACCGCCCGGGGACGAATGCCGCGTCGATCTGGACCTGCGCCTGGCGGGGACGCTGCAGGCCCTGCACCTGCAGGCCAGCGGCCGGGGCGAGGGCCTGGAGCTGCAGGCCTCGGCCGACATCCACCCGGGCCAGTCCTTTCCTCTGGGCGCGGCGCAGGCGGACCTGCGCCTGCCGGGCGATACCCGCGTGACGCTCGACGTCGTGCCCGAGGCGCCGGGGGCGGACGGCCTGCGCCCGGTCCGCGCCCAATGGTCCGTGCGGGAGTTGCGTCCGGATCCCTGGCTGCCCGCGGGCCTGGGGCCGGCGCTGCTCAACCTGAAGGGCGAGCTGCGCGCGCGCCTGGACGCCGGCCAGCGGCTGCAGGACCTGGGCCTGGACCTGGCGTTCGACGGCCCCAACCGCTGGAACGGCCAGCCCCTGTCGGGCAAGGTCCGGCTGGATCGCCTGTCGCGGGCCGGCGGCGCGCTGTTCGACGCGCGGGCGGCGGGGCCGGCGGATCTCCTGGGCCTCCGGGCCGCGGGCCTGGACGTGGACCTGACCCTGGGGCCGGACCGGATCCGCGCCGGCGGGGACGCGTCGGCGGACGCCAGCCGGCTGTCGCTGCAGGCCCGGCTGCCGGCCCTGGCGGCACTGTGGCCCGGCCTGCCGGGCGGCGCGGAGCTGGATTTCGACGTGTCCGGCCCCCTGGCCGACCACCGGGGCCGCCTGAAGGCACGCTATGCGCCGCCGGACGCCCGGGACGGCGTGCCCGGCCAGGCGCCCATGAGCCTGGACCTGGCCTTCGGCGGCGGCTGGACGCAGGCCCAGGGCTGGCGCGGACAGCTGACCGCCCTGCGGGCCGAGCATGCCGGCCTGGTCCTGGACAGCCGGGCGGCGGTGCCGCTGGCGCTCGATGCCGACGGCGGCTGGCTGGTCGGCCAGGCGGTGCTCGGGCTGGCGCTGGACGGCGAGCCCCTGCTCAGCCTGAGCCATCAGGCTTCGGCCGGCGGGCAGGGCCGTTGGGAAACGCGCGGCCGCATCGATCCGCTGACCGTCACCCCGGAGCGCATCACCCGGCTGCAGGCCTGGCTGGGCCGCGCCGAAGCGCGGCAGGGCGGGGTGCGGACCCAGCTCTCCGAACAGGCGCGGCACAGCCGCCTGGACGCGAGCCTGGACTGGAACCTGAAGTTCGACGATGCCCTGAGCGGCGACATCCACCTGGTTCGCCGGGACGGCGACCTGACCGTGCCCGGCGACGTGCCCATCCAGCTCGGGCTGGAGGAGGCCCGCCTGGACATCGCCATCCGGCGCGTCGGCGCCGGCCTCAGCCGCGCCGACGCCGACCTCCTGGTCCGCACGCGCGAAATGGGCAGCATGCGCCTGCGGGCCGACACGCCGATCCATGCGGCCCCGGGGGGCGGGCTGGTCCTGCGGCCGCGGGACGAGCGGCACCTGCGCTTCGAGGCCCGGTCCGAGGACCTGGCCTGGGTGAACCTGCTGCTGGGCGGGGAGATGGAAATCGGCGGCACCCTGCAGGCCGACGTCCAGGGAAGCAGCCGGCCCGACGGCCGCTGGACGCTGTCCGGCCCGTTAAGCGGCGACGGCCTGCGCCTGCTGGTCGCCGACCAGGGCGTGCGGCTGCTGGACGGGACCCTGCGGGCCCATTTCGACGGCACCCGGGTGCTGCTGGACCATCTGCGCTTCCCGGCGGTGCGCCGTGTCGTGCCCAAGGAATGGCGCACCGCCACCTGGATCGCGGAGAATCCGGACGCCCAGGGCGGCTTCCTGGACCTGTCGGGCGCCTGGGACCTGCTCGAGAGCCAGGGCCAGGCGGACGTCGCCTTCCGGCGGTATCCGATCCTGCAGCGTTCCGACCGCTACGCCATGATCAGCGGCGATCTCCAGGTCCGGGCGACCCTGCCGGAGATCCGCGTCGGCGGCAAGCTCACGGCCGACGCCGGCTGGTTCGACCTGGACATGCTCAACGCCATCCCGTCCCTGGACGGCGACGTGGTGATCCTGGAACCGGGACAGACGAAGGCCTCCCTGGATTGCGCGGACGCCCCGGCGCCCGCGGGGGCCGGCCCATGCCCGGGGTCGTCGCCGCCGCTGGACCTGCGGGCCGACCTGACTGTCGACCTGGGGCCGCGCTTCTACCTGACCGGCTTCGGCCTGGACTCGGGGCTGGTCGGCAGCATGGACCTGCGCATGGCGGACGGCAAGCTCACGGCGCTGGGCCAGCTGCGCACCCGCGGCGGCGCCATCAACGCCTACGGCCAGCACCTGCAGCTGCGGCGCGGCACCATCACCTTCCAGGGCGACGTGGCCAATCCCGTGCTCGACATCCAGGCCCTGCGCACCGACGTGGCGGTCCAGGCCGGGGTCCGGGTGGCCGGCACCGCCCGGCGCCCGCGCATCGACCTGATGTCGATCCCCGAGGTCAGCGAAACCGAGAAACTGACCTGGCTGCTGCTGGGCCACGGACCGGACCAGGGCGGTGCGGACATGTCGCTGCTGTTTTCCGTGGGCAGTTCCTTCCTGTCGGGCGGCGAGCCGTTCTACAAGCGCTTCGGCCTGGACGAACTGAGCATGCGCTCGGGCGAACTGGGCAGCACGGGCAGCATCCTGCCGGTCGAGAGCGTGGTCAGCGGACTGGACGCGGGCGCCAGCCCCATCGAACAGCGCTTCGTCCTGGCCGGCAAGCGCCTGACCGACGACCTGCGGCTGAGCCTGGAGCAGGCCCTGGCGCAGACCGGCACCGTGGCGCGGCTGAGCTACCGGCTGATGCGCGGCCTGCAGGCCGAGGTGACCACGGGCACCGTCAGCGGCCTGGCGCTGGTCTACCGCTGGTTCTCGATGGACTGATCGGCGGGCCGGGCGCGCCGCGCGCCGTGGATGTGCCTTAAAATACCGCAACTTTGAACAGAGGGCGCCCATGAGCATCAAAAACGACCGCTGGATCCGGCGCGCCGCGCAGGCCGGCATGATCGAACCCTTCGAGCCCGGCCAGGTGCGCTCGGTCGACGGCCAGCGGATCGTCAGCTACGGCACCAGCAGCTACGGCTACGACGTGCGCTGCGCCAACGAATTCAAGATCTTCACGAACATCAACTCCACCATCGTCGACCCCAAGGCCTTCGATGAAAAGTCCTTCGTGGATTTCCAGGGTGACGTGTGCATCATCCCGCCCAATTCCTTCGCCCTGGCCCGCACGGTCGAATATTTCCGCATCCCGCGTTCCGTGCTGACCGTGTGCCTGGGGAAAAGCACCTATGCCCGCTGCGGCATCATCGTCAACGTCACGCCGCTGGAACCTGAATGGGAAGGCCACGTGACGCTGGAATTCTCCAACACCACCCCCCTGCCGGCGAAGATCTACGCGGGCGAGGGCTGCGCCCAGATGCTGTTCTTCGAAAGCGACGAGGTCTGCGAGACCTCCTACGCCGACCGGGGCGGCAAATATCAGGGCCAGCAAGGGGTCACGCTGCCGCGTACCTAGCCGCCATGAAATTCCGCTTTCCCATCGTCATCATCGACGAAGACTATCGCTCCGAGAACGCCTCGGGCTTCGGCATCCGCGCCCTGGCGGCGGCCATCGAGGCCGAGGGCGTCGAGGTCCTGGGGGTCACCAGCTACGGCGACCTCAGTTCCTTCGCGCAGCAGCAGAGCCGCGCCAGCGCCTTCATCCTGTCGATCGACGACGAGGAATTCGACGAGGATTCCCCGGAAGACGTCGCCAACGCGATCAAGAACCTGCGCGCCTTCATCGGCGAACTGCGCTTTCGCAACGAGGACATCCCCATCTACCTGTACGGGGAAACGCGCACCTCGCAGCACATCCCCAACGACATCCTGCGCGAACTGCACGGCTTCATCCACATGTTCGAGGACACGCCGGAATTCGTCGCGCGCCACATCATCCGCGAAGCCCGCGCCTACCTGGACAGCCTGCCGCCGCCGTTCTTCCGCGAACTGCTGGAATACGCCTCCGACGGCTCCTATTCCTGGCACTGTCCCGGGCACTCGGGCGGGGTGGCCTTCCTCAAAAGCCCCGTGGGGCAGATGTTCCACCAGTTCTTCGGCGAGAACATGCTGCGCGCCGACGTCTGCAACGCCGTGGACGAACTGGGCCAGCTGCTGGACCACACCGGCCCGGTGGCCGAATCCGAACGCAACGCGGCGCGCATCTTCCACGCCGACCACTGCTTCTTCGTCACCAACGGCACCTCCACGTCCAACAAGATCGTCTGGCACGCCAATGTCGCCGCGGGCGACGTGGTGGTGGTGGACCGCAACTGCCACAAGTCGATCCTGCACGCCATCACCATGACCGGCGCCATCCCGGTGTTCCTGCGCCCCACGCGCAACCACCTGGGCATCATCGGTCCGATTCCGCTGGAAGAGTTCGACCCCGAGAACATCCGCCGCAAGATCGAGGCCAACCCCTTCGCGCGCGAGGCCGCCAACAAGCGCCCGCGCATCCTGACGCTGACCCAGAGCACCTACGACGGCGTGATCTACAACGTCGAGATGATCAAGGAAAAGCTCGGCTCGGAAATCGACACCCTGCACTTCGACGAGGCCTGGCTGCCGCACGCCGCCTTCCACGAGTTCTACGAGGACATGCACGCCATCGGCCCGAACCGGCCGCGCAGCAAGGACACGATGATCTACGCGACGCACTCCACGCACAAGCTGCTGGCGGGCCTGTCGCAGGCTTCGCAGATCGTGGTGCAGGATTGCGAATCGCGCCAGCTGGACCGCAACATCTTCAACGAGGCGTTCCTGATGCACACCTCGACCTCGCCGCAGTACGCGATCATCGCGTCCTGCGACGTGGCGGCCGCCATGATGGAACCCCCGGGCGGCACGGCCCTGGTCGAGGAATCCATCCGCGAGGCCCTGGATTTCCGCCGCGCCATGCGCAAGGTCGAGTCCGAGTTCGGCAAGAACGACTGGTGGTTCAAGGTCTGGGGCCCCAACCGCCTGGTGCCCGAGGGCATCGGCAACCGCGAGGACTGGGTGCTGGGCTCGGGCGACGAATGGCACGGCTTCGGCGACCTGGCCGAAGGCTTCAACATGCTCGACCCGATCAAGGCCACGGTGGTGACGCCGGGGCTGGACATCTCGGGCACCTTCGCCGATTCCGGCATCCCGGCGGCGCTGGTCTCGCGCTACCTGGTCGAGCACGGCGTGGTGGTGGAAAAGACCGGCCTGTATTCCTTCTTCATCCTGTTCACCATCGGCATCACCAAGGGCCGCTGGAACACGCTGCTGACCGCCCTGCAGCAGTTCAAGGACGACTACGACCGCAACCAGCCCCTGTGGCGGGTGCTGCCGGAATTCAGCCGCGCCCACAAGCGCTACGAGCGCATGGGCCTGCGCGACCTGTGCCAGAAGATCCACGAGGCCTATCGCCACTACGACTTCGCGCGCCTGACCACGCGGGTGTATCTCAGCGACATGGTGCCGGCCATGCGCCCGGCCGACGCCTACGCGCGCATGGCCCACCGCGAGGTCGAGCGGGTGCCGGTCGACCGGCTCGAAGGCCGCGTCACCGGCGTGCTGCTGACGCCCTATCCGCCGGGTATCCCGCTGCTGATCCCGGGCGAGCGCTTCAACCGCGACATCGTCGACTACCTGAAGTTCACCCAGGAATTCAACCAGCAGTTCCCGGGCTTCGAGACCGACGTCCACGGGCTGGCCTACGAGACCGACGAGCAGGGCCGGCGGCACTATTACGTGGACTGCATCCGCGAAGGCGCTTGATCTTCGTGGGGACCCGTTTCGACGCGGCGGTGGTGGGCGCCGGCGCGGCCGGCATGATGGCCGCCGCCGTGGCGGCGCAGCGCGGCCTGCGAGTGGTCCTGATCGACCACGCCGAACGGCTGGCGGAAAAGATCCGCATCTCCGGCGGCGGGCGCTGCAATTTCACCAACCTGGGCGCCAGCCCCGCGCAGTTCCTGTCGCGCAATCCGGACTTCTGCCGTTCGGCCCTGCGGGCCTACGGGCCGGGCGACTTCCTGGACCTGCTGCGCGCGCATGGCGTGTCCTGGCATGAAAAGCACCGGGGCCAGCTGTTCTGCGACGACTCCAGCGAATCCGTCATCCAGGTCCTGCGCCGCGAATGCGAGGCGGGCGGAGTGCAGTGGCGCATGCCTTGCGCGGTCCGCGACGTGTCCCGGGAATCGGACGGCTTCCGGCTGGATACCGACGCGGGCCCGGTCCGGGCCGCGCGGCTGGTGCTGGCGACCGGCGGCATGGCGATTCCGCAGCTGGGCGCCACCGATTTCAGCCTGCGGATCGCCCGCCAGTTCGGCCTGCGCATCGTCGAGCCGCGCCCGGCGCTGGTGCCGCTGACCTTCGACACGGACCAATGGCGGCCCTACGCGGCCCTGGCCGGCGTGTCCCTGGAAGTGCGCCTGTCGCACGAGGCCGCCGCGCCGGAGGGCGGCGGGAAGCCCTCCGGCGGAAAGCGGTCCCGCCGGCCGGCCCGCGCCGAATTCCTGGAGGACCTGCTGTTCACTCATCGCGGCCTGTCGGGACCGGGCATCCTGCAGATCTCCAGCCACTGGCGCCCGGGCGATCCGATCCGCATCGACCTGTCGCCCGGCCGCGACATGGCCGAGGCCCTGGTGGCCGCGAAGACCGGGGGACGCCAGACCGTGGCCGCCGCGCTGGCGCACGTCTGGCCCCGGCGGCTGGCCGAGGCCTGGCTGGGGGCCGCGGGCCAGGCGTCCGGCGGCGGGGCGGGGGACGCCGTGGCCGGACAGGCCCTCGAAGGCCTGGCCGGCCTGCGCCTGGCCGACGCCCCCGACCGCCGCCTGCGCGCCCTGGCCGAACGCATCCACGGCTGGACGCTGTGGCCCACGGGCACCGCGGGCTACAAGAAGGCCGAGGTCATGAGCGGCGGCGTGGACACCGACGAGCTCGACCAGCGCAGCCTGGAAGCGCGCCGCTGCCCGGGCCTGCACGTGATCGGCGAGGCGGTGGACGTCACCGGCTGGCTGGGCGGCTACAACTTCCAGTGGGCCTGGTCCTCCGGCGTGGTCTGCGGCCGGGCGCTGGCGGCGGGTTGAGCCGGCCAGGGCCTCACGAAACCGGGACGGGTCGGGCGTCAGGTGGTTTACGCAGGCGTCGCGTGGGCGGTTCACGCACGGGGGCGATAGAATCGTCCGGTATTCATGGTCATTGGAGGACGGACATGCGCAAACCCCTGGACGGCATCCGGGTGCTGGAAATGGGCCAGCTCATCGCCGGGCCGTTCGCCGCGAAGATGCTGGGCGAATTCGGCGCCGAGGTCATCAAGATCGAACCCCCCGGCCAGGGCGACCCGCTGCGCAACTGGCGGCTGCTGCACGAGGGCACCTCGGTCTGGTGGCAGGTGCAGTCGCGCAACAAGCAGTCCGTGACCCTGGACCTGCGCCAGCCGGAAATCCAGGCCGTCGTGCGCCGCCTGGCGGCTGAATGCGACGTGGTGGTCGAGAACTTCAAGCCCGGCACCCTGGAGTCCTGGGGCCTGGGCTGGGACGAACTGCGTGTCGTCAACCCGCGCCTGGTCATGCTGCGCGTCTCGGGCTACGGCCAGACCGGCCCCTACCGCGACCGGCCCGGCTTCGGCGTGGTGGCCGAGGCCATGGGCGGCCTGCGGCATCTCAGCGGCGAACCGGGCCGCACGCCGGTGCGCGTGGGCGTGTCCATCGGCGATTCCCTGTCGGCCCTGCACGGCGTCATCGGCGTGCTGCTGGCGCTGCGTGCGCGCGACCGTGACGGCGCGGGCCAGATGATCGATGTGGCGCTGTACGAGTCGGTCTTCAACATGATGGAAAGCCTGCTGCCCGAATACGCCGTGTTCGGCGAGGTCCGCCAGCCGGCCGGCAGCAGCCTGCCGGGTATCGCGCCCAGCAACGCCTATGCCTGCCGCGACGGCTACGTGCTGATCGCCGGCAACGGCGACAGCATCTTCCGCCGCCTGATGCAGGCCATCGGCCGGATGGATCTGGGCGACGATCCGGCCCTGGCGCACAACGCCGGGCGTGTCGCCCGGGTGGCCGACATCGACGGCGCCATTGGCGACTGGGCCGCGACGCGCACCCAGGACGAGGTCCTGGAGATCCTGAACGCGGCGCGCATCCCGGCGGGACGCATCTACGACATCGCCGACATCGCCGCCGACCCGCACTACCGCGCCCGCGACATGATCCTGGACCAGCCGCTGCCCGACGGCACGCCCTGCCAGGTGCCCGGGATCGTGCCGAAACTGTCCGTCACCCCGGGCGGCATCGACCGCCCGGCCCCGGCGCTGGGCGAGCACACCGACGCGGTCCTGGACCGGCTGGGCGTGGACGCGGACACCCGGCGCGCCTGGCGGGAACAGGGGTTCATCTGAGGGTCCGGGGCGATTGTTGAATCGCCCCGTTTCAGAGTATGCTTCACCCTTGCTGTCACCCGATGCGGGTGGGAGAGCGCCGCCCCGCATATCGGGCGGCCGCCGAAGGCGCAATTCGCCCGGAATCGCTCAGGCACCCCGTACCATTCGCATGATGCCGTCATCGCATCGCAGCATTCTGGAGAGACCCGCCCCCCGATCCGGGCGCGGGCGCCGAAGGTGAACCCCCTGCAGTGCGGGGCAACTCTCAGGCAAAAGGACAGAAGGGCGCTGCCGGCATTCACTGCCGCCCCTTTTTCTCGTCCGGAGTTTCCATGCCCGCGCAAACCCCCCTGTACGAAACCCACGTCGCCCTGGGCGCCAAGATCGTCGACTTCGGCGGCTGGGACATGCCCCTGGCCTACGGTTCCCAGCTCGAAGAGCACCACGCCGTGCGCCGCGCCGCGGGCATGTTCGACGTGTCCCACATGCTCAACGTCGACGTCGCCGGCGAACGCGCCCTGGACTTCCTGCGCCACCTGCTGGCCAACGACGTGGCGCGCATCGTCGGCCAGCCGGGCAAGGCCCTGTATTCCTGCATGCTGCGCCCCGACGGCGGGGTGATCGACGACCTGATCGTCTATTTCTTCGCCCAGGACCGGTGGCGCGTCGTCGTCAACGCCGGCACGGCGGACAAGGACCTCGCCTGGATGCGCGAGCAGGCCGCCGCCTACGGCGTCATCGTCGCGCCCCGGCGCGACCTGGCCATGGTGGCCGTCCAGGGCCCCGCCGCGCGCGAGGTGGTCTGGTCCGTGCATCCCGACTGGAAGCCCGCCACCCAGGACCTCAAGCCCTTCACCGGCACGATGATCGACGAGAACACCCTGGTCGCGCGCACCGGCTACACCGGCGAGGACGGCTTCGAGATCGTCCTGTCGGCCACCGCCGTCAAGGCCTTCTGGGACGCCCTGGCGCAGGCCGGCGTGCGGCCCTGCGGCCTGGGCGCGCGCGACACGCTGCGCCTGGAAGCCGGCATGAACCTCTACGGCCAGGACATGGACGAGACCGTCCATCCCCTGGAATCCGGCCTGGCCTGGACCGTGTCCTTCAAGGACGAATCCCGCGACTTCATCGGCCGCGCCGCCCTGGAATCCGCGTCCAGGGCCCGCGAACTGGTCGGCCTGAAGCTGCTCGACCGCGGCATCATGCGCGGCCACATGAAGGTCCGTACCGCCCAGGGCGAAGGCGAGCTCACCAGCGGCACCATGGCGCCCACGCTGGGCTTTTCCATCGCCCTGGCCCGCGTGCCGGCCGGTTCGACGCCGGGCGACCGCGCCGAGGTCGAAATCCGCGGCAAGTGGCTGCCCGCCGAAATCGTGCGTCCGCCCTTCGTGCGCAACGGCCAGGCCCTGGTCTGACCGGCCGCGCCCGCGATCCCTTTTCCTTTCATTCTCCACCACTGACAACGGGGTACATCATGTCCATTCCCAACGACCGCAAATACACGGCCTCCCACGAATGGGTCAAGGCCGAAGGCGACTGCTTCCTGGTCGGCATCACCGACGACGCCCAGGACCAGCTCGGCGATCTGGTCTTCGTCGGCGACGTCCAGGTCGGTGCGCATCTGGCCGCCGGCGACACCGCCGCCGTGGTCGAATCCGTCAAGGCCGCCTCCGACATCTACGCGCCGGTGGCAGGCGAGGTCGTCGCCTTCAACGAGGCCCTGAACGACCAGCCCGCCCTGATCAACGAAGGCGCCTACGAGCAGTGGATCTTCAAGATCAAGCCCGACAACGCCGCCGACGCCGACGCCCTGATGGACGCCGCCGCCTACGAGGCCCAGTCCTGATCCCGCCCGCCACACCCTGATTCACTCGGTCTCACCCCGGAGAACCCCATGCTGCGCGATTCCGCCACGCATTCCGAATTCATCGCCCGCCACATCGGGCCGTCCGAAGCCGACCAGCGCGCCATGCTGGCGGCCATCGGCACCCCCAGCCTGGACGCCCTGATCGGCGAGGTCGTGCCGGAAAACATCCTGTCCGAAGCCCCGTACCTGGACCTGCCGGGTCCGCTGGGCGAGGTGGAAGCGCTGGCGGACCTGAAGGCCATCGCCGGCCGCAACCAGGTCCTGCGCAGCTACATCGGCCAGGGCTACTACGGCACCTACGTGCCGCACGTGATCCTGCGCAACATCCTGGAAAATCCCGCCTGGTACACCGCCTACACGCCGTACCAGCCGGAAATCTCGCAGGGCCGCCTCGAAGCCCTGCTGATCTTCCAGACCATGATCACCGATCTCACGGGGCTGGACATCGCCAACTCGTCGCTGCTCGACGAGGCCACGGCCGCCGCCGAGGCCATGACGCTGGCGCGCCGCGTCTCGCGCGCCAAGTCCGACCGCTTCTTCGTGTCCGTCCACGTCCATCCCCAGACCCTGGAAGTCCTGCGCACGCGCGCGGCCGGGGTGGGCATCGAACTGGTCGTCGGCGACGAGGCCGACGGCCTGCTGGACTGCTACGGCGTGCTGCTGCAGTATCCGCACAGCCTGGGCGGCGTGGCCGACTATCGCGCGCTGACCGAACAGGCCCATGCCGCCGGCGCCATCGTCGCCGTGGCCACGGACCTGCTGGCCCTGGCGCTGCTGGCGCCGCCGGGCGAATGGGGCGCCGACATCGCGGTGGGCTCGGCCCAGCGCTTCGGCGTGCCCATGGGCTACGGCGGCCCGCACGCCGGCTTCATGGCCTGCAAGGACGCCTACAAGCGCAACCTGCCGGGCCGCCTGGTGGGCGTGTCCCAGGACGCGCGAGGCGAGCCGGCCCTGCGCCTGGCGCTGCAGACCCGCGAACAGCACATCCGCCGGGAAAAGGCCACGTCCAACATCTGCACCGCGCAGGTGCTGCTGGCCGTGATGGCCGCCATGTACGCCGTGTGGCACGGTCCCCAGGGCATCGCCCGCATCGCCCGGCGCGTGGCCGCGCACACCGGCCAGCTGGCCGGCGCCCTGCGCGCCATGGGCCTGAAGGTCCGCAACGACACCTTCTTCGACACCCTGCACCTGGAAACCGGCGCCCGCACCCAGGCGGTGCTGGACGCGGCGGTGGACGGCGGCATGAACCTGCGCCGCGTGGACGACACCCACGTCGCCCTGTCGCTGGACGAGACCGTCGGCGCCCAGGACATCGAGACCCTGGCCGGCGCGCTGGCGGCCGGCATGGGCGTGGCGCGCGTCGCCCCGGACTTCTCGGCCGAGCCCGACGGCATCCCGGCGGCCCTGCGCCGCCAGGGCGCCATCCTGGCGCACCCGGCCTTCTCGCGCGTCAAGTCCGAGACCGACATGCTGCGCTACCTGCGCGCCCTGGCCGACAAGGACCTGGCCCTGGACCGCACCATGATCCCGCTGGGCTCCTGCACCATGAAGCTCAACGCCACGGCGGAAATGATCCCGGTGACCTGGCCCGAGTTCGGCCACATGCATCCCTTCGCCCCGGCCGGCCAGGCGCAGGGCTACCAGGAAATGATCGAACGCCTGTGCGCCGCGCTGTGCGAGATCACCGGCTACGACCGCGTCAGCCTGCAGCCCAATTCCGGCGCCCAGGGCGAATACGCCGGCCTGCTGGCCATCCGCGGCTATCACCAGGCCAACGGCGAACACCAGCGCAACGTCTGCCTGATCCCGGCCTCGGCGCACGGCACCAACCCGGCCTCGGCCCACCTGGCGGGCATGGACGTGGTGGTGGTGGCCTCGGACGACAACGGCAACATCGACATGGCGGACCTGCGGGCGAAGATCGCCCAGGTCGGCGACCGGCTGGCCGCCCTGATGATCACCTATCCGTCCACGCACGGCGTGTTCGAGACCACGGTCACCGAAATCTGCGACCTGATCCACGAAGCCGGCGGCCAGGTCTACCTGGACGGCGCCAACATGAACGCCATGGTGGGCGTCGCCCAGCCGGGCCGCTTCGGTTCCGACGTGTCGCACCTGAACCTGCACAAGACCTTTTGCATCCCGCACGGCGGCGGCGGCCCGGGCGTCGGCCCGGTGGCGGTGCGCGCGCACCTGGCCCCGTACCTGCCGGGCGTGGTGGGCGAGGACGGCCGCCTGCCGGCGGGCCAGTCCGGCCCGGTGTCGGCCGCGCCCTACGGCTCGGCCAGCATCCTGCCGATCTCGACCCTGTACATCATGATGATGGGGGCCGAGGGCCTGCGCCGCGCCACCCAGGTGGCGATCCTGAACGCCAACTACTTGGCCGCGCGCCTGGCGCCGCACTATCCGATCCTGTACGCCGGGGCCAACGGCCGCGTGGCGCACGAGTGCATCCTGGACATCCGGCCGATCAAGGACGCCAGCGGCATTGGCGCCGAGGACATCGCCAAGCGCCTGATGGACTACGGCTTCCATGCCCCCACCATGAGCTTCCCGGTCGCCGGCACGCTGATGGTCGAGCCGACCGAGTCCGAAGGCCTGGACGAGCTGGACCGCTTCGTGGACGCGATGGTCGCCATCCGCCAGGAAATCGCCGCCGTCGAACGCGGCGAGCAGCCGGCTGACGACAACGTGCTGGTCAACGCCCCGCACCCGGCGGCCACGCTGCTGGTGCAGGACTGGACGCACCCGTACACCCGCGAACAGGCCGCCTTCCCGCTGCCCGGCATGGCGGCGCGCAAGTACTGGCCGCCCGTCGCGCGGGTCGACAATGCCTGGGGCGACCGCAACCTCAGCTGCGCCTGCCCGCCGGTGGAGTCCTACGCCGCCGAACCCGTCACGGCCTGAGCGCCGTTCCCGGCCCGGCGTCCTACGCGACCCGGGCCACCGCCTGCCCCACCCGGCGAGTTCCGTATTGCACGGACCGCCGGGTTTTTTTTGCCGCCGGGCCGCTTGTTTTGTCTCACCCCGCAAGACCGTAGCGGGGCTCATGCGCTATGTTCATGTCGGGGATGGTCCTGGTGCGCCAGGCGGCAGGATGTTTGACGACCAGCGTTCCGCGATCATGGACGTATGGGGCATGGAGGAAGCACAGGCATGAGCAAGCGCAAAGAATCCATCGCGTCACCCGCAGCGACGACGGCGCTGCTGGGCGACATCCGGGCATTGATCGAAGCATCTCGCCAGCGCGCCGCCCAGGCGGTCAATGTGGAACTGACCCTGCTGTTCTGGCGCATTGGGCATCGCATTCATACGGAAGTGCTGGCTGGGCAGCGGGCCGGGTACGGCGAGGAAATCCTGCCGACCTTGGCGGAACAGCTTGCCCGTGATTACGGGCGAGGGTTTGGGGAGAAGAACCTGCGCCGGATGGTCAAGTTTGCCGTCACCTTTCCGGACGAACCAATTGTCGCGACACTGTCGCGACAATTGAGCTGGTCGCATTTCGTGCTTCTGCTGGCCCTCAAGGAGCCGCTCCAGCGAGACTACTACGCGCAGATGGTCGGCGCCGAACGTTGGAGCGTGCGCACGTTGCGTGAGCGCATCGACTCGATGCTGTACGAACGCACAGCGCTGTCCAGGACGTCCGACGAAACCATTGCACAAGAATTGGCGACCCTGCGCGATTCGCAGCGCATGACGCCGGCACTGGTCATGCGCGATCCGTACATCCTGGATTTCCTGGGGCTGCGGGACACCTGGCAGGAAAGTGACCTGGAAGCGGCGATCATCCGCGAAATGGAATCCTTCCTGCTCGAACTGGGCGCGGGCTTCTCTTTCGTCGCCCGCCAGAAGCGTATCCAGATCGACGATGAAGACTTTCATCTTGATCTGCTGTTCTATAACCGCAAGTTGCGGCGGCTGGTAGCCGTTGAACTGAAGATCGGCGCATTCAAGGCGGCCTACAAAGGGCAGATGGAGCTTTACTTGCGCTGGCTGGACAAGCACGAACGGGAGCTGGAAGAAGCCTCGCCGCTGGGGATCATCCTTTGCACTGACAAGAAACGCGAGCAGATTGAATTGCTGGAACTGGATAAGTCGGGCATCCATGTTGCCGAGTACCTGATGACCTTGCCGCCGAAGAGTGTGCTGGTAGAACGGCTGCAACAGGCAACGCAGCGGGCGCAGTTGCGGATCGAGCAGCGCAAGACGGACAAGGAGTAGTCCTGTCTCAAGGACGATGTTGCGGCGTGCGGCCCCACCGCCGCGCTGGCCAGCGCGGCAATCGACATCGGGCGATGGGACCATCGCCGATCGGGGGCTCGATCTTTTCAATGTAAAGTGCTTGACTTGGAGTGCGCTCCAACTTCTAGGATCTCTCCATGGAATCCCATCTGACCATCGATGAAGCCGCCAGGCGCACGGGCCTGACGGCCCACACCTTGCGCTACTACGAGCGCATCGGACTGATCGCACCGATCGGCCGTGCGCCTGGAGGACAGCGGTGCTATGTGGCATCGGACATGGCCTGGATCGAATTCCTGCTGCGGTTGCGGACGACGCACATGCCCATCGGCAGGATGCGGGCGTTCGCGAAACTACGTGGTGCTGGGGACGCGACGGTGCCGGATCGTCGCCGGATGCTGGAAGAGCACTTGACGGAGGTTCTTTCGGAAATCGAGGTGATGCGCCGGTCCGCGGATGCCTTGCAGGCAAAGATCGAATACTACCGCTCGGTCGAACAGTCCCTGGCGTCGAACTCACTTTCCGATGAAGGACATGCCGATGCACATCGAAAACCGATACGAACGCGGGCTCGCCAAACTGCGCGAGATTGATGGGGAAGCCGGGGGGCGCGGAAAGGAACTGGCCTATCATGCTCATGTCCGGTACCGGGCCGCGCACGATTCGCGTGCGCGGCCCGGCCCGTTTTTTTCACATCGTCACGGAGACCATGCCATGCCCTACGTCAACATCAAGATCACCCGCGAAGGCGCCACCGCCGAGCAGAAGGCACGCCTGATCGAGGGTGCCACGCAGCTGCTGGTGGACGTGCTGGGCAAGAACCCCAAGACCACCTTCGTGGTGATCGAGGAGGTCGATACCGACAGCTGGGGGATCGCGGGCGAGACGGTGACGACGATCCGGGCGCGCGCCAAAGCGTCGGGCGGCTGACGGGCGCCGGCGCGTTCAGGCGGCCTTGGTCCCCGGAACGCGGCGGTATGTGACGAAATCGTAGGCCAGGCCGTTGTCCGGCGGCTGCGGCAGGCGTTCGGTTTCCCGCCAGTGCCCTTCGGGCAGTGCCGGAAACCAGGTGTCGCCGTCCAGGTCCGCGTGGATTTCCGTGGCGATCAGTTCGTCGGCCAGCGGCAGGGCCAGACGGAAGATCTGTTCGCCGCCGATGACGCAGACGAGCTCGGCCTGCGCGCAGCTGGCCAGGGCGGCTTCCAGGGTGGCGTGGCATTCGGCGCCGGGTGCGGCGAAGTCCGGGTCGCGGCTCAGCACCAGGTTGCGCCGGCCGGGCAGGGGGCGTCCCAGGGACAGCCAGGTCTTGCGCCCCATGACGATGGGATGCCCCAGGGTGCTGCGCTTGAAGTGCGCCAGATCGGCGGGCAGATGCCAGGGCATGGCGCCGTCGCGGCCGATCACCCGATTGTCGGTGTAGGCGACGACCAGGCGGATGGGGGGATGGGACGGCATGGCGGGATCTCCGTGAAAGATGGGTCTCAGTCCAGGCGCCGGATCGCCTGGTCCGCGCAGCACGCCAGCAGTTCGGCCAGGCCGCCCTGGGTCAGCGTCAGGCCGGGCGCCAGGTCCATCAGGGGACGCAGGACGAAGGCGCGTTCGTGCATCCGGGGGTGGGGGACCGTCAGGGCGGGCAGGTCGATGGACCGGCCGCCGTACAGCAGCAGGTCCAGGTCCAGGGTGCGCGGGGCGTTGCGATAGGGCCGTTCCCGGCCGTGGCGCTGTTCGATGGCCTGCAGCGCCGCCAGCAGATCCAGCGGCGGCAGCGTGGTGTCCAGGCCGGCCACGGCGTTGACGTAGTCCGGGCCGGAGGAATCCACCGGCGCCGTGCCGTACAGGGGCGAGAGCCGCAGGCCGGACACGCCGGGCACGGCGGCCAGTTCGGCCGCCGCCCGGCGCACCGTGGCGGCGGCGTCGCCCAGGTTGGCACCCAGGCCGACGTAGGCCAGGACGGGCGGCGTGTCGAGGGGCGGGGCGGAATGGCTCATGGTCGTTGGCGCGCCGGACGATGCGCCGCGCCGGGCGGCGCCGGGTCGAGGACGGAGGTTCAGTCGGCGCCGTCGGGTGCGGCGGCGGCCTGCGCGGACTGGCCGTCCGCGCCCGCGGACGGGCTGCGCCGGCGGCGGCGCTTGCGGGCCGTGCCGGAGCCGGCGCGGCGGGCGCCGGCATGGCCGGCCTGCCAGGTGTCGATCATCTGCGAGCGGCGTTCGTCGTTGCTGTCGGACAGGTCCATCCACCACTGGGCCAGGACGCTGTCGACCTCGCGGGCTTCCGCCCGCAGCTGCAGGAAATCCACGGCGGCGCGGAAGCGCGGCTGTTCCATCATGCGCCAGATCGAGCGCACCGTGGCGCGTTCGAAGCGGGCCTGCATCAGCCAGATCTCGCGCATGTCGGCCTGGTGGCGGCGCTGGATGGCGAGCTTGTCCATCTGTTCCTCGATCACCGAATCGGCGGCGCGGATCAGGGCCTCGTTGCGCTGCATGCCCTGGGCGGCCAGGGCGGCCCAGCGCTTCTGCACCAGCCGCCACAGCAGGGCGGCGAACAGGAAGCTGGGGCTGACGGGCTTGCCCGAGCGCACCCGGGCGTCGGTGCGCGACAGGGCGATTTCCACGAAGGCCTCGCCGCCGTCTTCCTCGAAGATGCGGTCGATCAGCGGGATCAGGCTTTTCGTCAGGCCCGAGCGGCGCAGTTCGCGCAGGCAGTCCATGGCGTGGCCGCAGGTCAGCAGCTTGAGCGTCTCGTCGAACAGGCGCGAGGCCGGGACGTGCTCGATGAGCGACGACAGCCGGCTGATCGGGGCCTCGGTGGCCGGGTCGATGCGCGCGCCCAGCTTGGCCTGGAAGCGCAGCGCCCGCAGCATGCGCACCGGGTCCTCGCGAAAGCGTGTTTCCGGGTCGCCGATCATGCGCACCACGCGGTTCTTCAGGTCCGCCACGCCCTGGTGGAAGTCGATGACTTCCTCCTTCAGGGGATCGTAGTACAGGGCGTTGATGGTGAAGTCGCGCCGCGCGGCGTCTTCCTCGTGCGTGCCGAATTCGTTGTCGCGCAGGATGCGGCCGTGCTCGTCGGTTTCCTGGTTGCCGGAGGACGGCGCTCGGAAAGTGGACGTTTCGATGATTTCCTGGCCGAACACCACATGCACCAGCTGGAAGCGCCGGCCGATGATGCGAGCGCGCCGGAACAGCGGCCGGACCTGGTTGGGCGTGGCGTTGGTGGCGACGTCGAAGTCCTTGGGTTCCAGGCCGACGATCAGGTCGCGCACCGCGCCGCCCACGATGTAGGCGTCGAAACCGTGCTGGTTCAGGACTTCGCAGACTTTGATGGCGTGCCGCGACACCAGGCGCCGGTCGATGCCGTGCTTGTCGCGCGCCAGGCGCACCGGGCCGCTGGGCGGGGTCGCGAACAGTCGCGAGACGAAATTCTTGATGGTCTGCTTGAGCATGGCGCGTATTTTAAGGCTTTGTATCGCCGCTGTCCCCGCTCAGGATTTCGCGTCCCGCAGGTCGCCGAACAGGTCCAGGACGCGCCAGCCCCGGCCGGCGGCGGTTTCGCGCAGCGCCGGGCTGGGGTTGGTGGCCACCGGGTGGGTCACGGCCTCCAGCAGGGGCAGGTCGTTCATGGAGTCGCTGTAGAACCAGGATTCGCCGAAGTCTTCCAGCTGCCGGCCCTGGCCGCCGAGCCATTGGCGCACGCGCAGGACCTTGCCCGCCTTGAAGCTGGGCGTGCCCTCGATGCGGCCCGTGTAGCCGCCTTGCGCGTCGCGCTGCGGAATGGTGGCGATCAGATGGTCGATGCCCAGCGCCCGGGCGATGGGGGCGGTGACGAAGGCGTTGGTCGCCGTGACGATGGCGCACAGCCCGCCGCGGTCCTGGTGTTCCGCCACCAGTTCGCGCGCGGACGGCAGGATGCCCGGCTCGACGACCTCGGCCATGTAGTCGAGGTGCCACCGGTCGAGTTCGTCCGGCCGGCCCAGGCGCAGCAGGCCCAGCATGAAGTCGGCGGCCTCCTCGGCGGACAGGGTGCCCTCGTTGTAGCGGCGCATCAGGTCGTCGTTGCGGCGGCGGGCTTCTTCCGGGTCGCCGGCGCGGCCGGTGCGCGCCAGGAATTCGGCCCATTGGTAGTCGCTGTCGAAGGGCAGCAGGGTGTGGTCCAGGTCGAACAGGGCCAGGTGGGTCGGCGCGGTCATGGGTTCCTCGGGGTGGCCGGCGCATCGGCCAGCAGGTCTTTCAGCAGGGGCAGGGTGATGGGGCGGTGGCGTGCCAGGGAATACTGGTCCAGGCTGTCGATCAGCGTCGTCAGGCGCCCCATGTCGCGGTCGCAGCGGGTCAGGATCCAGTGCAGGACCTCGTCGGACAGCTGCAGCCCGCGCTGCCGCGCGCGGTCGCGCAGGGCCTGGGCGCGGTCCTCGTCGGACAGCTGTTCCAGGCGGAACACCAGGTCCCAGCCCAGGCGGGTGCGCAGGTCTTCGCGCAGCGGCATGGTCAGGGGCGCGCGGTCGCCCGCGGCCAGCAGGGCGAAGGCGCCCGGTGTGCCGGCGGCGGTGCGCCAGCGGTTGAACAGGGCGAACAGGGCCGCCTGGGCGGCCGGGTTCAGGTCGGCGACGTCGTCCACCGCCACCAGGGACAGGGCCTGGTCCTCGTCGGTGGCCAGGGCGTGCAGCCGCTGCGCGGGAGATCGCGCATCCAGGTAATGGCAGCCGGCGCCCTGCGCGCGGGCGCGCAGCAGGTGGCTGCGCCCCGAGCCGACACCGCCCCACAGGTACACGGCGCGTCCGGGCGCAAGAACCCGCACGGCCTCCAGCGCGGCCAGGTTCGCGCCGGGCACGAAAGCGTCCAGCGACGGCATCGTGCCCGGCAGGATGTCGAGCAATAACTGCTGCGCCTGGGGCTGCGTGGAAGGCGGTGTCCGGTCTTGCGTCATGCTGGGGGGAACTTCATCGTAAAATCAGGCGAATATCCAAACCTGCAATTCTTGCACATTCGGCGGTTTTTCTCATGACACAAGGCACCTCTCCCTCCATGACCTACCGCGACGCCGGGGTCGACATCGATGCCGGCGACGCGCTGGTCGACCGCATCAAGCCCCTGGCCGCCCGCACGATGCGGCCCGGCGTGATGGCGGGGATCGGCGGCTTCGGCGCCCTGTTCGAGATCCCGCGCCACCTGCGCGAACCGGTGCTGGTGTCCGGCACCGACGGCGTGGGCACCAAGCTGCGCCTGGCCTTCGAATGGCAGCGCCACGACACGGTCGGCATCGACCTGGTCGCCATGAGCGTCAACGATATCCTGGTCCAGGGCGCCGAGCCCCTGTATTTCCTGGATTACTTCGCCTGCGGCAAGCTGTCCGTGGACACGGCGGCCCGCGTCGTGGGCGGTATCGCGCGCGGCTGCGAACTGGCCGGCTGCGCCCTGATTGGCGGCGAAACCGCCGAAATGCCCGGCATGTACCCGGACGGCGAATACGACCTGGCGGGCTTCGCGGTCGGCGCGGTCGAAAAGTCCGCGATCATCGACGGCGCCGGCATCCGGGCCGGCGACACGGTGCTGGGCCTGGCTTCCAGCGGCGCGCATTCCAACGGCTATTCCCTGGTGCGCAGGATCCTGCAGCACGCCGGCGCGCGCCCCGACCAGGACCTGGGCGGCCGCCCCCTGGGCGACGTGGTCATGGAACCCACCCGCATCTACGTCAAGTCCGTGCTGGCCGCCCTGGCGGCCCACGGCGCGGGGATCAAGGGCCTGGCGCACATCACCGGCGGCGGCCTGCTGGAAAACGTGCCGCGCATCCTTCAGCCGGGCCTGTGCGCCCGCCTGCATCGCGACGCCTGGCAATGGCCGGCGCTGTTCCAGTGGCTGCAGGCCCAGGGCGGCGTGGCCGACCAGGAAATGGCGCGTGTGTTCAACTGCGGCATCGGCATGGTGCTGGTGGTGGACCCGGCCCAGGCCGACGCCATCGCCGCCACCCTGCGCGCCCAGGGCGAGACCGTCTACACGCTGGGCGCGATCGAAGCCCAGGCCGAAGGCGGTGCCCAGACGATCGTGGACTGATCCGGACCGCACCAAAACGACGCCCCTCCAGGGTTCGCGGCCCTGGAGGGGCGTTTTGCGTCGGGAGCGGGCCGGCGGCTGGCCGGCCGCCCCGCGCCCGTCAGCGTCCGTAGGCGCTGCCCTCGGGATTGTCCAGCGTGGAGTGGCGCCGGTTGTCGTGCATGGCCAGGATCGCCACCATCCCCAGCGCCGCCACACACACCATGTACCAGGGGAAGACGCCGCCGAAGCCGTGGTTCTTCATGAACAAGGCGACATAGGTGGCGGAACCGCCGAACAGCGAATTGCCGATGGCGTAGGTAAATCCCACGCCCAGGCCGCGGACGTGCGCGGGAAACATTTCGGCCTTCACGATCCCGGAAATCGAGGTGTAGAAGCTCAGGAACACCATGGCGAACAGGATCAGCAGGCCCACGATCAGGGGGGACTGCTGGGAACCGATGGCGGTCAGCAGCGGCACCGGCAGCACGATCATGCTGGCGGCGAAGATGATCATGGAGTTCCTGCGTCCGATCCGGTCGGAAATCATGCCCACGACGGGCTGGATCAGCATGAAGACGAACAGGCAGACGGTCATGATCTCCACCGCCGTTCCCTTGCTCAGGCCGACGGTGTTGATCAGGTATTTCTGCATGTAGGTCGTGAACACGTAGAAGGCCAGCGAGCCGATGCAGGTGATGCCCAGCACGACCCAGAAGGCGCGCGGGTAGCGCAGCACTTCCCTGAAGGCGCCCGAACCGGAACGCGCGCGGTCTTTCTCCGTGGTGGTCTCGTCCAGTCCCGAGCGCAGCCAGAGCGACACCAGCGCGGCCACGGCGCCGATCGCGAACGGCAGGCGCCACCAGCCGGCGGAGATCTGCTCGCCGCCCAGCGTGTGCGTCATGATGACGGCCAGCAGGCTGGCCAGCAGCTGCCCGCCGATGAGCGTCACGTACTGGAACGAGGAAAAGAAGCCGCGGCGGCCCTGCTGGGAGATCTCGGACATGTAGGTGGCGGTGGAGCCGTATTCGCCCCCGACGGAGACCCCCTGGATGCAGCGCATCAGGATCAGCAGCGCCGGCGCCAGGCTGCCCGCGGTCGCGGCGGTCGGCAGCACGGCGACACCCAGGGACCCCGCGCCCATCATGATGATGGACACCACCATGGCGCGCTTGCGGCCGTAGCGGTCGGACATGCGGCCGAACAGATAGCCGCCCACCGGGCGCATGAGAAAGCCGATGAAGAACACGCCGGCCGCCTGCATGAACGCCACCGTCTGGCTGACGCCCGTGAAGAACTGCTCGGCGAAATACACGCTGAAGAAGGCGTAGGTGTAGAAGTCGAACCATTCGACCAGATTGCCGCTGGATGCGGCGAAAATCGACTTGACGACTTTTCCGGTCGACGGTTGCTGGGCCGCTTTCTTGGCCGCGCCGACGTGCGCGTCGCCCGTCGCGGGCGGGTTTACGGCAATTTCCATGTCCTGATCTCCTTGGAGCGCCCGCCCCATCCGGCTGCGGTCTGTCTCCTGACATTTATGATGGCCCCGCATCCGGCGTGGAGGCCGGGCGGGGAGGTTTGTGTCTTCCGAGTTTCAGGCAGCGCGGTCTTGCCCGCATCCGGATCATCAACAGCCGCCGGCTCCGTAGAACTACGCAGGACGTCCCGGAAATGGCGCGCGGACGCATGCGATTTGCTATTGTTGGCGGCGGAGCACACCACATGACATCCATGATCTCTCTCAGGGCTCTGCGCCTTGCGCGCTGGGGCGTTGCCGCGATGGCAAGCCTGCTGCTGGTCATCGGGGCCGGCCACTGGGCCGGGCGGCAGGAACTGCAAACGACGGCCATGCGGCTGCGCCAGTCGTCCAAGGCCTATGCGCTGGCGCTGCACGGCATCGTCGAGCGCTACAGCGATCTGCCCTATGTCGTCGCGCGGCAGCCCGCCGTGCCGGCCTTGCTGCGGCGGCCTTCGCCCGCGCTGGCGGATACCGTGAACCGTTACCTGGCCGACCTGCGGCGCCGTACGCTGGCCGAAGCCCTCTATGTCGTGGATACGCGGGGCCTGACGCTCGCGGCCAGCAACTGGGATACGGCGGAAAGCTTCGTCGGACAGTCCTACCGGCAGCGCCCGTACTTCGAAGACGCCATGAAGGGCGGGCGCGGCCTTTTCTATGGCATCGGCCTGACGACCGGCAGACCCGGCCTGTTCATCGCGGAGCCCATCCGCGACGGCGACCGCATCATCGGCGTCGGCGTCGTCAAGCTCGGGCTGGAGCGCCTGCGTCAGACCTGGGCGGGCGATGCCGATCCCGTCGTGCTGCAGGACCGCCGCGGCATCGTGTTCCTGAGTTCCGTCGCGGACTGGCTCTACCGCGGCGAACGGGCGCTCACGGCCGCCGATCTTGAATGGATCCGTGAGCATGGCCAGTACGGCGAGCGTGAAGACTTCGCGCCCCTGCCGTGGCGGATCGAGCAGCCGGACGATCTGCCCGGCCTCCGGCTGGTCGCGGACTGGGACGGCCGCGCAAAGGACCTGCTCGCCCTGCGGACGGATCTGCCCGAGCTCGGCTGGACGTTGACCGTCACCGGCGATTTGCGGAAAGTGCGCGAGGCCCGTGAGCGGGCGCAGATCATTGCCGGGCTTGCCGCCATCGTGGCGCTGCTGGGCACGTTGTACTGGCGCCAGCGCAAGAAGCGTTACGCGGAGCGGCGCCAGGCCAGGCTGGAGCGCGAAGCGGAGGCGCAGCAGCGCGAGCAGGAGCGGCAGCTGCAGATCAGCGCCCGCCTGGCGAGCGTCGGTGAAATGGCCTCGACCCTGGCGCACGAGCTCAATCAGCCGCTCATGGCGGTGTCCAATTTCGCCGTGGCGGCCCGGGCCCTGGCCGACAGGGACCAGAAAGACATGCTGGTGACCGCGCTGGACGGGATCGTCGAGCAGTCCGGCCGCGCCAGCGACATCGTCAAGCGGGTCCGGGCCTTCATCAACCCGCAGCAGGCCAGTCATGATTCCATCGACATCAACGCATGCGCCGTGCATGCGCGTGCGCTGCTGGCGCCCGAGCTGAAACTCGCCCGGACCGTCTGCGCGATGCGGCTCGCGGACGGTCCGCTGATCGTGCGCGGGGATGCGGTGCTGCTGGAGCAGGTGCTGGTGAACCTGGTGCAGAACGCCCTGCAGGCCATGCGCGATCTGCCGGCCGCCGAGCGTCGGGTCACCATCGCCACGCGCCGCCGCGAACACGTCGCGGAAATCACGGTGGCGGACCGGGGGCCGGGTGTCGATGCGGATCAGGCGGAGCGCATCTTCACGCCGTTCTTCAGCACCCGGACCGAAGGCCTGGGCCTGGGGCTCAACATCTGCCGCACCATCGTGGAAGCCCACGGCGGGCAGATCGAAATCACCCGTCCCGCCGAGGGCGGGGCGGCCTTCACTTTCTCGCTGCCCATCGAATCATGAGCGACAGTCCCCTGACCCTCTATGTCGTCGACGACGATGAAGCCCTGCGCCGCTCGCTGCTCATCCTGCTGTTTTCCCAGGGCGTCGCCGTGCAGTCGTTCAGTTCCGGCGAGGACTTCCTGGCCGGCGTCGACCTGCGGCAGCCCGGCTGCGTCATCCTGGACCTGCGTCTGGGCGGGCTGAGCGGCCTGGGCGTGTTCGAGCGCCTGCAAAATGCGCACAGTCCGCTGGTCACCCTGTTCCTGTCCGGCCATGGCGACATTCCGACCGCGCTGGAGGCCGTGCGCAAGGGCGCCTACGATTGGGTGGTCAAGCCCGACACCCGGCAATTGCTGGAAAAGCTGCCCGGGGCCCTGGACGAGGCGCGGGCGCGGGCCACGGCCCAGCAGCAATGGCGCGAACTCACGTCCCGCGAGCGCGAGGTCGCCTATCTGGTGGGGTCCGGCCATCCCAACAAGGAGATCGCCCGCATGCTGGTGCCGCCGTGCAGCCCCCGTTCGGTGGAAACGCACCGCGCCAACATCTTCGGCAAGCTGCCGGTCGCCAACGACAACGAACTGGGGCGGTGGCTGGCGGCGCACCGGTGGCTCGCCTAGCCGGCGGGGCGGCCCAGGCGGGACGGTGCCTGCCGGGCCCGGCGTTCAGCCGTCCAGCGCCTGCTCGCAGCGCGCAGCGACCTGTTCCACCGCCCGGTCCGACAGGCAGTCCACGCTGGTCCGTCGCGGCAGCGACCGCAGCCAGGTGATCTGGCGCTTGGCCAGCTGGCGGGTGGCCGCGATGGCCTGTTCGATGGCCTGATCCAGGGCGATCCGCCCGTCCAGATGATCCCAGAGCTGCCGGTAGCCCACGCAGCGGATCGACGGCAGGCCAGGGTGCAGGTCGGCGCGGGCATGCAGGGCGCGCACCTCGTCCAGCAGACCCGCGCCGATCATGGCCCGGTAGCGCTGCGCGATGCGGGCGTGCAGCACGGACCGGTCCGAAGGCTCCAGGCTGATCGTCTCGAAGCGCCAGCCAGGCAGGACCGGCTCCGGCGGTTGCGCCAGCCAGGCGCTCATGGGGCGGCCGCTGCCGCGCCAGATCTCCAGCGCGCGCTGCAGGCGCTGGCTGTCGTTGGGCGCCAGCCGGGCGGCGGTGGCGGGGTCCACGCGCGCCAGCTCGGCGTGCAGGGCGGGCCAGCCGCGCGCCAGCGCCTCCGCGTCCAGTTGCCGGCGGATGGCCGGGTCGGCTTCGGGCAGGTCGTTCAGCCCTTCGCGCAAGGCCTTGTAGTACAGCATCGTGCCGCCGCACAGCAGGGGAATCCGGCCGCGCGCGCGGATGTCCCGCGCCAGCGCGGCGGCGTCGCGGGCGAATTCCGCCGCCGAATACGACTGCGCGGGATCGCGGATGTCCAGCAGGTGGTGCGGCACGCGCGCCCGTTCCTCGGCCGTGGGCTTGGCCGTGCCGATGTCCATGCCGCGATAGATCGTGGCCGAATCCATCACGATGATTTCGACCGGCCAGCGTTGCGCCAGCGCCATCGAGGCCGCCGATTTGCCCGACGCCGTCGGTCCGGCCAGGCAGATCAGCAGGGGCGCGTGACCCGGGTTCACGAGGCGCGGGCCGTGGGAGAGGCGGGCATCATCGGCTCACTGTCCCCGCATGAACAGCTTGTCCAGGTCGCCCAGGCTCCATTGGAACCAGGTCGGGCGGCCGTGGTTGCACTGGTCCGCGCGCTCGGTGCGTTCCATCTGGCGCAGCAGCGCGTTCATCTCGTCCAGTGTCAGCCGGCGATGGGCGCGCACCGCGCCGTGGCAGGCCATGGTCGACAGCAGTTCGTTGCGCTGCTCGGTCAGCCGGGCCGAATGGCCGATGCGCTCGACGTCGGCCAGCACCCCGCGCGCCAGGGATTCGATGTCGCCCCGGGCCAGCAGGGCCGGCACGGCGCGCACGGCCAGCGAAGCCGGGCCGGTGGCGCGGATCCGCAGGCCCAGGGCATCGAGCGTGTCCTGGTGCGCCTGCGCGGTGGCCACCTGGATCTCCGTGGCGGTGAACACCACCGGGACCAGCAGTTCCTGCGCCGGCAGGGGCGCCTGGTCCAGGGCCTGTTTCAGGGATTCGTAGACCACGCGCTCGTGCGCGGCGTGCATGTCCACCAGGATCAGGCCGCGCGCGTTCTGGGCCAGGATGTAGATGCCGTGCAGCTGTCCCAGCGCCATGCCCAGGGGCAGGTCGGCGTCCCCGGCGCCGCCGGCCCCGGGCTGCCCGGCGGCGTCCGCCATGCCGGGCGTGGCGACGGCGCCCGTGGCCGGTGCGTCCGTCCGGAACGGACCGCCCGATGCGGGGCGCCCGGGTTCCGCGTGTTCCCGCTCCGGGCCCGCCGCGTCGGCGGCCAGCGGCTGGTACAGCTTGCGCCAGTCCTGGGCCGGGATCCGGTCGTTCAGCGGAAAGCGCTGCTGGACCGGAATCCGTGCGGGGTAGGGCGACGAGGGGCGGGCCGGGCTCGATGCGCCGGGCGGGAACGCGGGCGTGCCAGGCGGCCGGGGCGCCGCCGTGCCCGAAGCCTCGGCCCGCGGCCGTTCGGCGGCATCGCCGTCCGTCGGCGCGGGGGGCGCGTCGGCCGGCCCGTCCACGGCGGCGCCGCCGCGTCCCGCGAGGGCCTCGCCCAGCGTCTGGGCGACGTAGCGGTGCACCGCCCCGCTGTCGCGGAAGCGGACCTCGTGCTTGGCCGGGTGCACGTTCACGTCCACCCCGGCCGGATCCAGCGTCAGGAACAGCACGAAGGCCGGCTGGCGGTCGCCGTGCAGCACGTCGGCGTAGGCCTGGCGCACCGCGTGGGAGACCGTGCGGTCGCGCACGTAGCGGCCGTTGACGTACAGGTACTGCCGGTCGGCGCGGCTGCGGGCGAAGGTCGGGCGCGTGATGCAGCCTTCCAGCGCCACCAGCCCCTGCTCGGCCGACACCGGCAGGCTCTGGGCCGTGAATTCCTCGCCCAGCACGTCGCGGATGCGGCCGTGGATGTCGGTGGCCGGCCAGTTGCGCTGCGGCTTGTCGTTGTGGAACACGCGCAGGGCCACCTGGGGGTGCGCCAGCGCGATGCGCTCGACGGCGTCCAGGCAGTGGGCGTATTCGGTCTGTTCGCTGCGCAGGAACTTGCGCCGCGCGGGAATGTGGTCGAACAGCTGGCGCACGTCCACGCGCGTGCCCACGGGGCCCGCCGCCGGGGCGGGGTCCGCCTGCCCGGCGGCGATCTGCCAGGCCTGAGTGTCCCCGGCGGTGCGCGAGATCAGGGTCAGCTGGGCGACCGAGGCGATCGAGGCCAGGGCCTCGCCCCGGAATCCCAGCGTGGCCACCGACTCCAGTTCCGCCAGGGACGAGATCTTGCTGGTCGCATGGCGCCGCAGGGCCAGGGGCAGCTGGTCGGGCGGGATGCCGTGGCCGTCGTCGGCCACCAGGATGCGGCGGATGCCGCCTCCGTCCAGGCGGATCTCGATGGCCCGGGCGTCGGCGTCCAGGGCGTTTTCCAGCAGCTCCTTCAGCACGGAGGCGGGGCGTTCGATGACTTCGCCCGCGGCGATCTGGCTGATCAGGACGTCGGGCAGGGCGGCAATGGTTCGCATCATGAAAACGATTATAGTGAGAGGCCGTCCGGCGTCGCGTCGTGCCGGCGCTTTCCGCCGTGTCCCGGGGGCATCTTCCGGAGCGCGCCCGTCCCTGTCTTTCGAGGTCCCGCGGCCAAATGGCTGAACTGTTCCAACTCATCCTGCACATCGACCAGTACCTGGGGGTCTGGGTGGTGCAATACGGCGCCTGGATCTACCTGATCCTGGCGCTCATCATTTTCGGCGAAACGGGGCTGGTGGTGCTGCCGTTCCTGCCAGGGGACTCGCTGCTGTTCATCGCCGGGGCCTTCGGCGCCTCCGGCATGCTGGATCCCGTCCTGCTGGGCGGCATCCTGATCGCGGCCGCGATCCTGGGCAACACCGTCAATTACCAGGTGGGGCGCTTCATCGGTCCCAAGGTCTTTTCGCGCGACTACAGGTTCCTGGACCGCAAGGCCCTGATCAGGACCCACGCCTTCTACGAAAAGCACGGCGGCAAGACCATCGTGCTGTCGCGCTTCCTGCCGCTGTTCCGGACCTTCGCACCCTTCGTGGCCGGGGTCGCGGGCATGCGCTGGCTGACCTTCCAGCTGTACAACGCCCTGGGGGCCGTCGCCTGGATCGCCGGCCTGATCACCCTGGGCTATTTCTTCGGCAACGTCCCCATCATCAAGGAACACCTCAACACCATCGTGCTGATCGGCGTGGGGGCGGCCGCCGTCCCGGCGGCCGGCGGCGTGCTGTGGAAGCTGCTGCGCGGCCGCAAGACGACGGCTTAAGCGCGCCGCGCCAGCGCGGGGTGCGCCGAGAAATAGTCCTGGATCCCGCTCAGCACCGCGTTGGCGATGCGCTGCTGGTGCGCCGAGGTGCGCAGCAGCTGTTCTTCCTGGGGATTGCTGATGAAGGCGGTCTCGATCAGGATCGACGGGATGTCCGGCGCCTTCAGCACGGCGAAGCCGGCGCGTTCGATGCGGTTTTTGTGCAGCTGGTTGATCTTGCCGATCTCGTTCAGGACCTGGGTGCCGACCCGGATGGAATCGTTGATCTGCGCGCCGGTGGACAGGTCCAGCAGCACCTTGGCCACCTGGGCGTTGTGCGCGCCCAGGTTCACCCCGCCGATCAGGTCGGCGTCGTTTTCCTTCTTCGCCAGCCAGCGGGCGGCGGAACTGGTGGCGCCGTGCTGCGACAGCGCCCAGACCGACGAGCCGCGCGCCGACGGCTTGATCCAGGCGTCCGCGTGGATGGAGATGAACAGGTCGGCCTGGACGCGGCGGGCCTTCTGCACCCGCACGTTCAGCGGCACGAAATAATCGCGGTCCCGGGTCAGGTAGGCGCGCATGTTCGGCTGGGCGTCGATCAGCTTCTTCAGCCGGTGGGCGATCTGCAGGACGATGTCCTTTTCGCGCGTGCCGCGCTTGCCGATGGCGCCCGGGTCCTCGCCGCCGTGGCCGGGGTCCAGCGCGATCAGGATCGGGCGGCCCGGCCGGGCGCCGGGCGCCGCGCGCGGCTGGGGCGGCGGCGGGGTGTCGTCGGGCTGCTTGCGGGCGACCGGCGGCAGCTTCTGGCCTTCCACCGAGGGGATGGGCGCCTCGGTGGGGCTGTTCTGGGCGAGGTTTTCCAGGATGCCGGCCAGCGGATCGTTTTCCGCGTCCTTCAGCAGGGCCATCAGGGGATCCTGCGCGACCTTCGGGTACAGGTCCAGCACCAGGCGGTACTTGTATTCGCCAATGGGCTTCAGGGTGAAGACCTGCGGGGCGACGTCCTGCTTCAGGTCGAACACCAGGCGCACCACGTTGGGGCGGTTCTGGCCCGCGCGCACGGTGCCGATATAGGGGTCGTTGGGCCGGATCTTGGAGACCAGGTCGTTGATGGCCGGGCTCAGCCGCAACCCCTCGATGTCCACCACCAGCCGGTGCGGATTGTCGAGCGTGAAGTGCTCGGCCTTCAGCTCGGTGTCCATTTCCAGGGTCACGCGCGTGTATTCGTCGGCCGGCCAGGTCCGCACCGCCAGGATGGTGGCGGCCCGCGCCAGGCGCGGCACGACGGGCAGCAGCAGCAGGGCGCCGCCGCCCGCGATCATCTTGCGCCGCAGGGGGGCGGGGGGGGCGCTCATCGGCGTGGCGGGTCCAGATGCGTCAGCCATTGTTGTCCTTTTTCACTGCAGGCGGTCAGGCGGGCATGCCGACCGGCGCCGGCGTATTCCAGGCGGATGTCCAGGTCCGGAGGCGGCAATCGCGTGCCGGCCTGCTCGGGCCATTCGATCAGGACGACCGCGTGTTCGTCGAGCAATTCGTCGAAGCCCGCGTCCCGCCATTCATGCGCATCGCTAAATCTATAGAAATCAAGGTGATAGAAGTATAAGTTAGAAACGTTATAGCTTTCAAGAAGCGCGTAGCTGGGACTCTTGATCCGGCCGGTCACGCCGCTGGCCCGCAACAGGGCGCGAGCCAGGCTGGTCTTGCCCGCGCCCAGCTCGCCGCGCAGGTGGATGCGGCCCCCGGCGGCGGGGCCGCCCGGCGTCCGGCCGCAGGCCAGTCCGGCCAGGCGTTGCGCCAGGGCCACGGTGGCGTCCTCGTCCGGCAGGGGCCATTCGATGGAGGGGAGCGGAGTCGTCATCGGGAGGGTCTCCGGGATTCAGGTCACGGCATCCAGCCACAGCGGCAGGGTCACGGCCGACAGCAGCGTGCCGATCGACATGGTGACCGCCACCAGCCGGCCGTCGCCGCCCATGCGGGCGGCCAGCACGTGGGCCGACGAGGCCGTGGGCAGGGCGCTGAACAGGACCAGCACCAGCCGTTCGCCGGCCGACAGGTCCAGCGCCCAGGCCAGCGCCAGCGCGACCGGCGGCAGCAGGACCAGCTTGGCCGCCACCATCCAGGCCATCAGCGGCGCGTGCGCCCGCCCGCCGCGCAGGGACAGGGTGGCGCCCACGCACAGCAGGCCGATGGCCAGGGCGCAGGACCCCAGCCGCCCCAGGGCGACGTCGAGGACGTGGGGGATGGGCACCCGCAGGAAATTGCAGGCCAGCGCCGCCAGCGTGGCCAGGATGAAGGGGTTGCGCGCGATTTCCCGCAGGGCGTTTCCGCCATGGCGGGTGGCCAGGGCGTGCACCGCGCCGATGTTGCTGATGGGCACGGCGAAGCCCACGAGCACCGCCATGGTCGTCTGCGCGCCGGGCCAGGGCAGGCCGCCGGCCAGGGACAGGGCGAGGTAGGTGTTGAAGCGGAAGCCGCACTGGGCGACCGAGGCGTGCGCCGCCGGATCGGGGCGCACGACCAGGCGGCCCAGCCAGGCCAGAGCGATGCCGCCGAGCATCACGCCGACGGTGGCGGCCAGCAGCACCGTGGTGTTGCCCAGGTCCAGCGGCGTGCGGGTGATCGAATGGAACAGCAGGGCGGGGAACAGGACGAAATAGACCAGTTTTTCCGCCCCGGCGAAGAAGGCCCGGTCGAATCCCAGGCGGTGCAGCAGGACCCAGCCCAGGGCGATCAGCAGGAAATCGGGCAGGATGAGCAGGATGACGGACATGGGCGGTGGCGTGGACGGGCCCCGCGGCGGGGGCTGGCATGATTGTACGTGGCTTGCGCCGCGGCCGGGCGCGGGGGAAGGCCGCCGGCCGGCGCGAATGCCCTGGAAACCACACTCGAACCCTCAAGCCCACGCGACCTGCATGGGATTTACCCTTAAATAAGGTTAATTATTCACTTTTGATCGGTGTCAATACTAGTCACAGTTGCGCCAGATTCGTACAATGTGCCTACGTTTTGATTCTGAAGCGTACCAAGACGCAAGTTCATGCTTCAAGAACTCTGGCCGGAAGCCAGAGGCTCCGACTTGCCACCGGGTGAAAGCCCCGTCCTACCATGCAGATCCGATATTGATGCGTTCGTGGCGGTTGCACCGTCTCAACATAGGCATGGCATCATCGGTCCCCGACCTGGTTGATCTCGTCGATCGTGGTGCCGGCACCCGTTCCGGTTACAGGCGTTCGCCCCGGCGAACGATCCGGGTGCGTGAATCTCAATAAAGACGCGGCGGCTCCACGGCCGTCCTGGTCCCCGAGTTCAGGAGCATTGAACATGGCCAGCCATAAAAAAACCACCCTTTCCGTCCTCTGGACGGCTCTCGCCCTCGCATTCGCCCCCGCGGCCTTCGCCGACAACGCCACGCTGCCCCAGGTGGTCGAGGCCGCCGTCCTCCACAATCCCGAGGTCGGGGCGCAGTTCCACAACTTCCAGTCCGGCGTCGAAGGCCAGAAGGTCCGCCGCGGCGCCCTGCTGCCCGAAGTCAATCTGCAGGGCTGGACGGGCCGCGAATACCGCGGCAGCACCAGCACCAACGGCTCCACGGACTGGTCGCGCAGCGGCTACAGCCTGTCCCTGCGCCAGCTGCTGTTCGACGGCTTCTCCACGATCAACGACGTGCGCCAGCTGGGCTTTGAAAAGCTGGCCGACTACTACACCCTGAAGGCCACGGTCGACGACCTGGCCCAGCAGGCGACCCAGGCCTACCTGGACGTCCAGCGCTACCGCGAACAGGTCGCCCTGGCGCAGCAGAACTACAACCTGCACAAGGACATCCTGGGCCAGATATCCGAGCGCAGTTCCTCGGGCGTCGGCCGCGGGGTGGACGAGGTCCAGGCCCAGGCCCGCCTGGCCCTGGCCCAGACCAACCTCATGACCGCCTCGGGCAACCTGAACGACGTCACCCAGCGCTATCAGCGCATCATCGGCCAGGTCCCGGCCGAGACCCTGACCGACGCGCCCGACGTCGATGCCTCGCTGCCCAAGGACCCGACCGACTTCAGCCAGTCCGTGCGCGTCAGCCCCACCGTGCTGGCGAAGCAGGCGCTGGTCCAGGCGGCCGAGCGCGGCAAGGCCTCGGCGCAGGGCCGCTTCTCGCCCACGCTGGAACTGCGCGCCGCCACCGGCCGCGACCGTTCCGATCCGCCCTACATCAACGACGAGACCACGCAGAGTTCCAACGTCCAGCTGATGGCGACGTTCAACCTGTTCCGCGGCGGCGCGGACGCGGCCCGCGTCCGCCAGACCTCGGCCCAGACCTACGCCGCCCGGGACGTGCGCGACTATACCTGCCGCAACGTCCAGCAGGAACTGTCCATCGCCTGGAACAACGTCGTGCGCCTGCGCCAGCAGATGCCCTTCCTGCAGCAGCACGAGCGCGACATCGCCCAGGTGCGCGTGGCCTACATGCAGCAGTTCAAGATCGGCCAGCGCACCCTGCTGGACCTGCTCGACACCGAAAACGAACTGTTCGACGCCCGGCAGGCGCTCACCAACGGGGTCTTCGACCTGCGCACGGCGGAATACCGCTGGCTCGCCCTGTCCCACCAGCTGCTGCCGACGCTGGGGCTGGCCGATCCCTACCAGGAACAGCCCGACGAGGCCGCCAAGCTCGAGTTCCCCGACGAGGTCCTCAAGGCCTGCCTGACGCCGCTGCCGGACACCCGCAACCTGCAGCCCATCCAGGTCAACTACCAATCCGGCCTCAAGCCGCCCGTGCTGGCGCCCGCCGGCAAATCGTCCGGCAAGGCCAGTGGCTGGAACTAACCTTCCGCTGCCGAAACTAAAGCAATACCCGGGCCTCGCGGCCCGGTCTGAAGGTGAAGGCCCGGTGGCCCGCCGCAGCCGCGGCGGCCCGGCTTTCCCTGCAGCTTGGGGGAATGCCGATGGCCTCTGATCAGGAACGCTTCAAACAGGATCTCTCTGACCTGGACGCCGGATTCATCCGCGTCCTGGAAGACTTGATCGACGCATTGATCGCCAACGGCGCCCTGCGCCTGACCGATCTGCCGCCCCAGGCCCTGGAAAAGCTCGCCGAACGCAAGCGCACCCGCCAGCGGCTGCAAGGCGCCCTGAACCTGATCTCCGACGACGATGCCATCCTCTGAGGCCACTGCCGCCATGGCCGCGCAACCCGAAACGACTCCCAACAACCCGTCCGGCGCCGCGCCGGCGCCGGAACCGCCGGACGCCACGCCGCACCAGCTGCACGACGATTCCCTGCTCGCCAGCCTGGTCCTGGTCACGCGGCTGCTGGGCCGGCCCTGCACCGCCCAGCAGCTGTCCTCGGGCCTGCCCCTGGTGGACCAGCGCCTGACGCCGTCCCTGCTGGGCCGCGCCGCCAGCCGCGCCCAGTGCGGCGCACGCATCGTGCGCCGTTCCCTGGGCAACTGGTCGCGCAGCGTCATGCCGGCCATCCTGTTCCTGAAGAACCAGCGCGCCTGCGTCCTGATCCTGGAACGCCGCGACCACTATCTGGTCCATTATCCCGAGGCGGCCGAACCCGTCGAAGTCCCGCGCGCCGACCTGGAGGCCGAATATGCCGGCCTGGCCTGTTTCGTGCAGCCGCGCTATCGGACGGAGGACCGCACCCAGGACGCCCACATGCGGGCGCGCAGCGGCCACTGGTTCTGGGCCGCGATGCTGGGCAACTGGAAGCTCTACCGCGACGCCGTGGCGGCCGCCGTGCTGATCAACATCTTCGCGCTGGTCATGCCGCTGTACACGATGAACATCTACGACCGGGTCATCCCCAACAGCGCGGTCGAGACGCTCTGGGCGCTGACCATCGGCATCGCCCTGGCCATGGTGTTCAACCTGGTGCTGACCGGCATCCGCGCCTACGTCGTGGACATCGCCAGCAAACGGGTGGACGTGGAACTGTCCTCGCGCATCATGGAGCAGGTCCTGGACCTGCGCATGGAAAGCCGCCCGGTGTCCGTCGGTTCCTTCGCCTCCAACCTGCGCTCCTTCGAGTCCGTGCGCGACTTCATCGCCTCGGCCAGCCTGACCACGCTGGTGGACCTGCCCTTCGTGCTGCTGTTCCTGGCCGTGCTGGCCTGGATCTCGCCCTGGATGGTGCTGCCGCCCCTGGTGGCCATCGCCGTGATCCTGATCGTGTCGCTGTTCTCCCTGGCCCGGGTCGAAAAGATGACCCTCGAATCCTTCCAGGCCGGGGCGCAGCGCAACGCCGGCCTGATCGAGGCCCTGAACGGCATGGAAACCGTCAAGGCGCTGAACGCCCAGAGCCATTCCCAGCGCATGTGGGAAGAATCCACCCGCTGGCTGGCCGAACTGGGCGCGCACATCAAGCTCACCTCGTCGGTCACCGTCAGCTTCGTGCAGACCTGCCAGCAACTGGTCAACATTTCCGTCGTGGTGATCGGTGTCTACCTGGTCCAGGAAGGCATGACCATGGGCGGCATCATCGCGGCCTCCATGATTTCCGGACGCTGCCTGGCGCCGCTGGGCCAGGTCGTGGGCCTGATGATGCAGTACCACAACGCCAAGGCGTCGCTGAAGTCCATCGACAACTACATGGGCATGCCGGTCGAGCGCCCGGCGGACCGCTCCTTCATGCCGCGGCCCGTGCTCAAGGGCGGCATCGAATTCCAGGGCGTCACCTTCGCCTATCCCAACAGTTCCCTCGCGGCGCTGGACAACATCAGCTTCCGCGTCCAGCCCGGCGAAAAGATCGGCATCATCGGCCGCATCGGCTCGGGCAAGACCACCCTCGAAAAACTCGTCCTGAAACTCTACGCGCCGACTTCCGGCGCCGTCCTGATCGACGGGATCGACCTGAACCAGATCGACCCGGCCGACGTGCGCCGCGCGGTCGGCTACGTGCCCCAGGACCCGGTGCTGTTCTACGGCACCCTCAAGCACAACCTGACCATCGCCTCGCCGTTCGCCACGGACGAAGACGTGCTGCGCGCCGCCACCCTGGCGGGCGTGGACGAATTCGCCGCCAGCCATCCCGAAGGCTACGACATGATCGTCGGCGAACGCGGCGATTCCCTGTCCGGAGGCCAGCGCCAGTCCATCGCCATCGCACGCGCCCTGGTCAACGATCCCCAGATCCTGCTGCTGGACGAACCCAGCAGCAACATGGACCACCAGAGCGAATCCCAGCTCAAGGCCCGCCTGCGGGCCGCCAGCGAGGGCAAGACGCTGATCCTGGTCACGCACCGCACGTCCCTGCTGGACCTGGTCGACCGCCTGATGGTCATCGACCACGGCCGCATCGTGGCCGACGGGCCCAAGGCCCAGGTCGTCGAGGCCCTGCGCCAGGGCCGCATCGGCGGCGCCCGCAGGAGCTGAGACCATGGGAATGCTGCCAGATTTCCTCGCCGGCCTGCGGCGGTCCTTCGCGCCCAAGCACGAGGGCGGACGCGGCGACATGATCGGCGACGCCTCCTGGGCGCTCAGCCAGCAGCGCACGCGCGGATCGCGCCTGCTGATCTGGATGTCGCTGCTGACGATGGGCGTGCTGATCGCCTGGGCCTCCACCGCCGACATCGACGAGGTCGTGCGCGGCGAGGGCAAGGTCGTGCCCTCGCGCCAGGTCCAGGTCATCCAGAGCCTGGACGGCGGCGTCGTCCAGCAGATCCTGGTGCGTCCCGGCGACAAGGTCGTCAAGGAACAGGTCCTGCTGCGCATCGACCCCACGCGCTATTCCTCGTCCCTGGGTGAAAACCGCGCCGAGGCCCTGGCCCTGAAGGCCAAGATCGCCCGCCTGGAGGCCATCGCCAACGACACGCCCTACCAGGCGCCCGAGGACGTCCAGGAGCAGGCGCCGGCACTGGCCGAACAGGAGCGCAATGTCTGGCAGGCTCGCACGCGCGAACTGCAGGCCAACCTGGAAGTCGCCCGGGAACAGCTCAACCAGCGCCAGCAGGAATTGCGCTCCACCATCGCCAACCGCGACCAGGCGGCCACCAGTTGCGGCCTGGCCTCGCGCGAATATTCCATGACTAAGCCGCTGCTTTCCAGCGGCGCGGTGTCCCAGGTGGACCTGTTGCGCCTGCAGCGCGACGTGGCGCGCTTCTGCGGCGAGCAGAAGTCAGTCCGCCGCGGCCCAGATCGACAAGATCCAGGCCTCCATCCAGGAAGCCGAGGCCAAGCTCAAGGAAACCGAGGTCACCTTCCGCAACCAGGCGCGCACCGACCTGTCCGACGCGCGCGCCAAGCTGTCCGCCCTGCTGGAAAGCCAGGTCGCCCTGGCCGACCGCGTGACCCTGTCCAACATCCGCTCGCCGGTCAACGGCACCGTCAAGACCCTGACGGCCAACACCGTGGGCGGCGTGGTCTCTCCCGGCAAGGACATCATGGAGATCGTCCCGTCGGACGACACCCTGCTGCTCGAAGTGCGCATCAACCCGCGCGACATCGGTTTCCTGTACCCGGGCCAGAAGGCCGAGGTCAAGTTCACGGCCTACGATTTCTCCATCTACGGCGGCCTGCAGGGCCACGTCGAGGAGATCGGCGCCGACTCCATCACCGACGAAAAGGGAAATTCCTATTACATCGTGAAGGTCCGCACGGAAACCGCCTACGTCGGCAGCGACGAGCGGCCCATCATCCCCGGGATGATGGCCGAGGTCCACATCCTGACGGGCAAGCGCACGCTGATGCAGTACCTGCTCAAGCCCGTGCTGCGCGCGCATTCCAACGCCTTCCGCGAACGTTGAAAGGACTCGCCATGACGATACCTGTTCTGCTGTTGACCGCCGACGATGCCCTGTACCGGCATTGGGCCGGGCTCGACGGGCTGGATTGGGCGCCCGCGCGCGGCCACCGCCTGGCCGACCTGGTGCCCTGGGGCCGGCGCGGCGTGCTGGCCGTCATGGACGCCCGCCTGCTGCCCAAGGCGGGGGACGACATTCCGGACGTGCCGGCCGGCCTGCAGGTCGTCGTCGCCAGCACCCATCCCGGCGACCCCGAGGGCCAGCGCGCCCTGGTGGCGGGCGCCGCCGGCTACGTGCATGCCTACATGCCGGTCACCGGCCTGGACCGCGTCCTGCGCCACGTCATGGGCGGCGAGATCTGGGTGGGCAAGGGCATGCTGTCGCGCATGCTCAGCCAGATCGGCCAGGCCGCGCCCGAGTCCAGCCAGGACTGGGCGCGCGACCTGACCGTGCGCGAACGCGACGTGGCCCGCTACGTCGCCCTGGGCCACTCCAACCAGTCCATCGCCGACAGCCTGGGCATCACCGAACGCACCGTGCGCGCGCACATCTCCGCCATCTTCGAGAAGCTGGGCGTCACCGACCGCCTGATGCTGGCCCTGCGGGTGCACGGCATCGACCAGCACGCCGCGCAGGCGACGCCGCGCGGCGTGGATGCGTGAGGGGGGCTCGCTCACATCGAGCGCCGAACGCGGAGCGTGGGCCTGCACCACGCTTCGTTTTTTTCGCCTGGGTTTTCGGAGCCTGTCGTTTCAGCCAATAGACGGTTTTCCACCGGTTTACTAGTATTAACCCTGATCAATGACGGGCCACCCGGCGAAACCCGGTGGCCCGTCATGCTTCCATTTTTCTGACGGGATATCTCTTTGGCTACCGATACGATTCTGATTCTTCACGTCACGGGCAAGGCCTGGATGCGCATGGCCGACGGCACGGAAGTCGCGCTGCATGAAGGCATGCGCGTCCCCGTCGATGCCCGCATCCTGACGGACAGGGGTGCTTCCGTCATCCTGCAGACCGATGGCGTGCCGGCCGTGATCCTGGGTCAGAACACCGACATGCTGGTCACCAGCGAACTGGCCGCGGCGCATCCCCATCCGGCCGACCATGCCGTGACGCCTCCGGCCGATTCCGTGGCCGGCCAGGTGCTGGCCGCGCTGGACGCGGGCCAGGATCCGTTCGCCGTCCTGGATCCGACCGCCGCGGTGCTGACCGGCGGCGGTGGCGGTGGGGCCACCTTCACTCGCCTGGCCAGCATCATCGAGCCCGTGACGCCGTTGGATCTGGCCTATCCGCGCCCGGGCGTGGAGACGCCGGAATTCGTGCAGTTGGGCGGCGCAGTGGCGGACGCGGATGCGGCCGCCGCCGGCGCTGGTGGCAGCGCCGGCGGTGACGGCGGTGACGGCGGTGACGGCGGTGACGGCGGTGACGGCGGTGACGGCGGTGACGGCGGTGACGGCGGTGACGGCGGTGACGGCGGTGACG